>OIZV01000014.1_pt1 | contig 128538 bp, 109 predicted proteins | sample 1588681 | NCBI WGS metagenome assembly OIZV01 (sample SAMN03283281) | human gut metagenome | biome: human-associated habitat; material: feces | host: Homo sapiens | place: Peru | collected 2012 | reverse complement strand
TTGGTACTTTAGGAGAAGTTTGGTAACTTTAAGTTACATTTTGCGGAAACTCAAGATTTTTGTCATGAGACAAACCTGATCATATCTCCTGCATCCGCTTTTTCGCCGGTTCATACTCCGGGCATTTGCCGTAATAGGCAAGTGCCTTATCTTTTTGTCCAAGGCATTCATAAATGACGCCGATATTATAGTATGCCAGATAGGAATTTACGCCTGTCATCTTACAGTCCTTCTGCTCTGTCGCCTTTTCAAACTGTGCTACTGCCTCTTCAAACCGGCCGTTATTCATATAGATCAGCCCCATCAGAAACTGAAAATCCGCACTGTCTCCAAATTCATCCCGGATTCCCTCAAAGAAGAGTGCCTCCTCTGCCCGGTTGCTGTTTAGCAGTGCATAGCCATAGGTCTCCACCATATCGATCACATATTCCAGCCTCGGGTTTAAGTCGAATGACAGTCCCCGCCCAAAATAATCACATGCTTTTTCATAGTCCTGCGCCATATAGGCACTTTTTCCAAGCTGATACAGGATATAGGAAATCTGCTCTGCCTGCCTTGATGAGATCTGATATTTTTCCGCTTCGTATGTTATCCCCGGGTATTTTTCTTCCCAATTTCCAAGTTCTTTCTGCAATAACAGAGCATTTCGCTCTGCTTTCTTTCTGCGCTCCTCCATCGGCAGATCATACCCGGTATGCAGGATCGTAACCGGTGTCTGATAGGTATCATAGGTATCTCCCTCATATGGTACAACCTGCTCATGGATCCGTCCTTCGTAATGAAATTTCTTTTTGGAAAAGATGCGGTTCAGCCATTCGCGGTTCTCCTGCCCCACGCCATCTCTGGAAAACACATTGATCCTGCGAATACGTCCCACATCATCCGGGTGCGCTTCTATCAGTTCCTCCAACTGCACCAGATCCGTTTTCTCTAAAAATTCATCACTGTCAATGACCATGACATATTCATTGGATGCCTTTGAAATGGCATAATTTTTTGCCGCTGCAAAGTCATCACACCATGCAAAATCATACACAAAGTCCGTGTATTCCCTGGTAATCTCCTTTGTCCGGTCAGTAGAACCCGTGTCAACGACAATGAGTTCAAGCCCTGTATCGTTCAGACAGGAAAGACATCTCTTTATGTTCTGTTCTTCGTTTTTTGTTATGATACATATGGATAACATGGGTTGGTGTAGTCCTTTCCATTTAAACTTAAAGTTCCTCTAACTTCTTTTTGTTTTTTGCCTATCCCTATTTATCAATCTTCCTACAGCTACTATAGTACTGTCTGTTTACTGTTTCGTTACATACTTTTGCAGCCTGCTCTGCGGTTTCTCTGGTATTGTATATGCCAGCTTCCCACTTTTTAATAATGGCTTAATATATGTTCTTGTCATATAGGTCAAATTTTTATAACCTATATATTCGGAAATCTCTTTCTTAGTTCTTGCTACTTTACAAAATTCAAGTATTTTCTCTACAACTGCGTCCTTTCCGACTTGGTCACTGACTTGGTCACTGACTTGGTCACTGACTTGGTCACTCCTCTTCGGACCTGACTTCATTGTTGCTGTTTCATTCAGCGGAATCACTGTTTTAAAGACATCACCTTCTACAAACTGCGGAATGCCACCGGAATACAACTTGGTAAATTTATAAGTGTTTCGCATACCGGAACCCAACTCATCCGCAAGACCAATTTCCCTAAATACCTTTGATATTGCAGGATTCTTAGGAAATGGCTCAAATGTATTCAAATTTAAATTTCCATATCCATGCGTTCTGTTACTATTCTCCGCAAATATCCGGTATTTCTCTATTACTATCTTTGCTACATAACCGCTTGAATAATCCCTGTGTGCCAGACTATTCGATATGATTTCTCTTAAAATTGCATCTCTCGCACTGACAGACTGCATGCCATCTAAAACAAATGGATCATTTAAATGCTTTTTAGCAAACTCACTCATTCTGTCATAGCTATCCAGCAAATTAGTAACTATCACGTCTCGATCATCGTATCTGTCCAAACTCTGCACTCGGAAAATCATATCTGTTTTATGCTGCGGAAGTGCCGACATAATAGTTGTATCTTTTCCAAATAACAAAATTGCCGCTAGTGTAATACCTTCTCTTCTACTTTCATGATCTAATAAAATAAGCCCTGCTCTCCTTAACAGTTCCTCATCATCCATTAATAGCCAGGGATGATTATTACTTCTTGCACGAGTCATTTTTCTAGCTCGTTCTATTAGATCTGGACGTAGTACGTCCATTCCCCATTCCGGAAACACCTTATTTACAAAATAAGTTCCCTGCTTTCTTGCATATAATTTATACACAAGTTCTTCGTTATCTGTAATATCAATATCAGATTCATTATTTCTATCATATATTCGACCAGAGCATCTGCTTACCTGCGTACCAGCCGGAACATATATATGCAAAACTTTTCTTCCCTGCAGTTCATGCTCTACCGGGGTTAAAAATAGTGGTGGGTACATTTCGTATGGCACTCGCCTTTTCCTATAATTTCCAGTAATTCTTTTTCGTTCAATTTTTCACTCCCTCCTGCATTTTCTTCTAAATAAGCAAATCAATTTTAACATATTATTTGATAAAATACTATTTCCATGTTGTCTCATACAAATACTCCTAAAATGAATTTTTAGGACGGAAACGCAAGAGATTTCCAAACTTGTTCCAAAAGACCTATCTGTGATACATTATCATGGATAAAGATTTCTGTTTAACATATGATGAGAAAAAATGCCACTACTAAGTATCATCATTCCCTGCTATAACGCAGAAAAATATATTGATAATTGTTTTCAATCACTTGAAAACCAGACCATTGGGATCAAAAACCTGGAGATTATCTTCGTAAATGACGCTTCTACAGACAATACCCTGAAGCACTTGATGGACTTTGAGCAAAAACATCCAGAAAATGTGCTCGTCGTGAATTGTGAAAAAAATGGAAGACAGGGTGCTGCCAGAAATATTGGCTTAAGTTACGCCACCTCCGAATACATAGGATTTGCAGATGACGACGACGCTTTTGAGCCAGAGATGTACGAAGATCTATATGAAAAAGCTATCTCCTACGACTGCGATATGGTCATGTGTGATTCTGATACCATAACCGGCTCTGATTCTCTCCAACAGTCGCAGACAGAAATCCCTGCCAACGACTCATCTGAAACAGACGAACTCTATGAAATTGCCACACCCGAGGAACGTATTGCTTTCATTACAATGGATCCGGTCAGATGTATCTGGAATAAAATTTATCGTAAAAGCATACTTACCACAAACAGCATCCATTTTCCGGAGGGATATATCTATGATGATATCTATTTCTATGAGTTGGTAAAGCTTTACGTTAAACGGATCTATAAACGCAACTGTGTCTACTATCACCACATTTTCCGACAAAGTTCTGCATCCATAGATACAAAACGAAAAAATGAGATGCCAGGATATCTCAATGTTCAGCTAATATTGTTGGATGAATTAAAAAAACGAGGTTTCTATGATCTTTATAAAAATTCCTATAATGAAATGCTTTTGTTAGAAGCAATCGGACTTGTAAAAACCTATCTGATCCGTTATGGAAAAATAGAGGATACCATACTACTTGACGTTAAAAACAAGCTGCTTCCTTATCGGGACGAATTTCTCAACAATCCCCTGTTGCAATCCATATGGCATACAGGCATGGTCGATATTGATCGGAAAATTGCCAAAACATTAATATTATAAAGAAAAACCGGTGATCACATGATTGTCTAAAAACATATCCTGTAATCAACCGGTATCTTTTCTTAATCTTCTTATCGTAACAATGCCATGATGGCTTCTGGTCTCTGATTATACTGTGCCAACAGACTCTGTGACGCATTTACGAGGATCTGGTTTGTGGTATATCCCAGTACTTCATCACCAATATCCGTGTCACGAATATTGCTCTCGGACTGCTGTGTATTCTGGGATGTGTAATCTGCATTTTTTACCGCACGCGCTAACTGCTCCCAGACTGCTCCAAAATCGTCTCTCCATCCTGCTGCTTTCTCAATCGCATCCTGCACCATGGTGATCGATTCTGATGCCTTTTCATGATTCGATACATCAACCTTATCTACACCAAGACTTTCCTTGCTCGCATTTACAAAATTGATGATAATACTCTGTTCTGCCAGAGAACCTGTCTGAACATGAAAAAATCCTGGTTTCGCTTTTGGCGTTCCCTCTGCAAGCATGTAATTCTGGTTAAAATTGGTGTCATAAGCAATATGGTCGATCTCTTTGTTCAACTGATCGATCTCGTCCTGGATTGCCTTACGATCTTCCTCGGTGTTCACATCATTTGCAGCCTGTGTTGTCAGTTCTACCATACGATCCAATATCGTCTGGGTCTCTTCCAATGCCGCATCTGCTGTCTGAACCAAACCAATTCCATCCTGAATATTATTGGATGCCTTGTTCAAACCTCTGATCTGGTTTCTCATCGCTTCAGATACTGTAAGCTCTGCCGCCTCATCATTTGCATGATTGATCTTGTAACCAGATGCAAGTTTTTCTGAAGATTTGTCTACATTTTCTGTATTAATCTTCAACTGCCGATGTTGATACATCGACTGCATGTTATGGTTTACAACTATTCTGCCCATATTTCCCTCCGTGTCCTTTTTTTCCAAAGATACGCTGCCGCTTGTATCTCTGTAATCATCTTCCTTGATAATTAGCTATATAGTGTATCGGCATTTTCCCTCTTTTTCTTAATCTTCCCCGCAAATTTTCTATTCATAATATGTATCATTTTTCATTTATTTCAGCCGATATATTTAATAGTATTTTTTATTCCTTAAAGGAGTCCCCTATTATGATTTTCCCTGAAAACTTTTTCCAAGACGAATATCGCAATGGTTTTTTAGTTCCGCAGATGATGAAGCGCGCCTGGGCGGCAAAGCTTGAATTACTGCAGATCATCATCGACATCTGCGATAAATATGATATTACCTATTTTGCCGAATATGGCACACTGCTTGGCGCAATACGCCACAAGGGCTTCATTCCGTGGGATGATGATGTGGATATTGCTCTCAAACGACCTGATTACAACAAGCTGATCCGTGTTCTTCCTTCTGAACTTCCAAATGGGATTGCACTCGCCGGACCTTATGCCAAAACGGATAACTTATTTTTGCCAACCTGCCAGTCTGTCGTTGCAACGGTTTCGTCCGACTGGAAGCTTTCCGACTATATGCAGCGTTTTCACGGCTTTCCTTATCGTAATATGGGGATCGATATCTTCCCGCTTGATTATCTCCCGGATGATCCCGAACTGAGTTCCCTTCAACAGTACCTGATTCAGAAAATCGTGTTCTGTGTCCGCAACTGGGAGAAAACCAACGAGATCACAAGAGAAGAAAATGTAAAAGAAATCGAATCGCTATGCAGTACCCACATTGCACGTGATACAAATATCCTTCGCACTCTGATACAACTCTCGGATTCCATCCGCGCGTTATATCATGAAAATGACGGCAATGACATTGCCAAAGATGGTTTCTGGTTTACAAATGGCCGCCAGATCGCTACCCCAAAAGAATGGTTTGATGAAACGATTACCGTACCATTTGAAAACATTATGGTTGCTGTACCAAAACAGTATGACGAAATCCTTACCAACCGCTACGGTGATTACAGGAACCCCATCATAACTGCCACAACACACACTTATCCTTTTTACAAAGTAGAAGAATGTGCATTAAGAAACTATCTGGATGCTCATGGATATACCAGAAGTATTGATGATTTTGTGAGAGAACATTATTCAGAGTAACTCCATCATAACTGGAGTTCTCCCATCGAAACTTTCTCACAAAATTCTTCTACACTTCCCATGAAATCTACTGCTCTTATCTGCTGGCATAGTCTTTGTTTTCCACATTTATTTTCCGGCATAAAATGTATCCCAGTATGATTTATCTATGATCACAGCCCTTCTTGATTTAATTCTAATTTAGATACTGGCGCATGTCCCACTCTCTTTTCTTCTGGTGGAAGTTTCATATAATCGCCATATACGTATGACAAACAATCGTCATAGGCCTTGGTTCCCCAGAATTCTTCTCCCTCAAAGACATATTTTTCACGATCTAACAGCCAGTCCCTTTTAAATCCGTATCTGGAATACAGACTGTTGGCCTTTTTATTCTCCTCTTTTCCCGGTGCCGTAAACAGCAGACAGCGGACTCTGTCTGAAACCTTATTTCCCTTATGTACCATCACATTGCGCAACTTATATATGGTGCTTTTGGGAATTGGTGCCAATATTTTGTATACCAGACGTACCAGTGGATTTTTCTCGGTATTTTTTCCAACCTTTGCCCACAACATTTTTCTCAGTACAAAACCATATGCATCCTGCAAAATACGGAATGGTAAAAACCACGGCACATTATCCAGAGGAAAGATATCGATAAATACTCCATTTTTATATGGAATATGCTCCTGTCCGCAACGGACATAAGTTGTATTCAAATTGCGCAGCTTGGAATATCCCCAGAGGTAATATTCATCGGAACATTCATCCTGAAGGAAATATTTTTGGGGCAGTTCTTTTTTGCATGCCTCGCGAAATCTTCTATAATCTTTACGTAGCATTAAAATATCCACATCATCATCCCATGGGATAAATCCCTTATGCCTTACTGCACCAAGCATGGTTCCATATCCCAACACATATTTGATATGGTTTTCTTCACAAATCCGATGTACTTCCCTTAGCATTTCCAACTGGATTTTTCTGATCCGCTCCCGCTGTTCTTCTGTAATCTTAATTTCATCCATATTATCTGTTCACTCCTGTCATTACTTTTTTACATATCTCGCAATGGACTTTTTCACCACAGGTTCCATCGGTATTTGCCATTGAACTTCCTGCATATTCCATTCGTTCCTGCTGCTTTGGATCAATGCCAGCCAATACCATATTTAAAAAATCAGAAAGATCCTCTCCATCTTCTCTGAAATAGTTTGAAAAATAATCGCAAAAAACATAATCCTTACGATTTTCGCTTTTCCCGGTCAGTAAATAGGACGGTTTGCCGGTAAAATTATACTGCATTACCAGTGAACTGTAATCGCTGATCATGGCATCCGATGCTTTCATTGCAGCTTCCGCTGTATCGCTTCCATCAATTATGGCATTTGGTGCTTTCCGGATGCGCTCCAACAGCATGTCATATTCCGCCTGCTTTTGTAACATTGATTTCATCGTATCAAGCAACAATGGGTGCGGACGCCAGATCAATGCCAGCCTGTTATCCTGCAAGATCGGTTCAATCAGTTTCTGGATCTGTTCCAGCCAGTTGTCATTTCTCAGGCAGGTAGTAATACTCGTATTTAACAGAATCACTTTACGATTTTCTATCACTGGTTTCCACTCATCTATTTGGGAGAACTGCTTTTCCCTGATCTTATAGACAGCATCTACCTTAGGGCTTCCTAATACCAGTAACCTTCTTTCCGGGTAACCGCAAAATGCGTACGCATTTTTCAGATTTTCATTCTGCAGGATAAGGTAATCGCTGTATACTGCTCCCATATTGGCACAGTTTGGTAACATATTTTCGTATTTTTTACAAAATCCCGAAATATAATATGGCACATATACCAGGATGCCTCCGCCTTTTTTCAGTTCTGTGGAAAAAAAACGCGGATGCACCATAGTGACCTTATTGTACTGGTCATAGGGATTGTGGATATACATAACATCCGGCATTTCCTGTTCCAAAAAATAGGTCTGATAATCTATGATCGGAACTTTCTTAGCAAACGCTGCTCCCTCATAATGTTCTTTTTCAATCTCCCCATCTGCGTTTTTGGAATAATACGGTATCGGTATGACCTGACATTCACAGTTTTCATCCCGATCTGCAGCTTCCCATATACTCTCCAGAGAATCCCACATCGAAATTTTATACGGGAAAAAGGCAACTTTTATCTTTTTCGCACTTTCCTCTTTGTTCATCCGTCTTACCCTTATAACTGTTCTTCGTATTTTAAATAATCTGCTTTCGTATTGCAGTTTTCCCATGTTTTAAGAGGAAGCAACTCTCTCTCCTCCTCACTGATCTGGTGGAAATATTCCTCAATAAACTCAAGATTTGTTCCATGCCACATTGTCTCCGGGCAATCTGATACCAGCTGCTTCACAACGTCTGTATCAGCAAATTTCCAGATCTGTCCCGAATTATAAATTGCCCGAAACGGCTCTGTGATCTCCACCGATCCATGATTGGTGCTAAACTTATATTTCAGTTCATGTGCCTCATTTACATATGCGATCACTGCTTTGTTGCTATAGATCGTTTTATCGTTATAGGTAGCAACACTCCTTGTTGATCTTTTTACATCATCCAGAGATGCCTCATCGAAAAACAAATCGCCCTCGATCAGGGTAATTTCTGAACTGTTATCCTGCAGACATTGTTCCAGTCCCAGCTTTAATGTATAACCGGTTCCAAATTCCTGATACTTGGGATTATATACCATCTGGATCTGGAATGGGAAATCCTTCTTACAAGCAGACACATATTCGACCAGTTTCTCATACTGGTATCCTCCTACCAGCACTACATGATCAAACCCTTTGCATTTTCTTAAGATGGAATATAACAGCGTCTTACGAACATCCCTCTCTGTGTAAATTCCTTTCAGCACCGGTTCTTCCATATCCTGATTAAATCGGCTCGACATGCCCGCAACTGCAACTATAACCGTTTTCATTTACTTTTCTTCCACCTGTCTTCTGTAATCTACACACATTTTGATCCCCTGTTCCAACGTGATCGTCGGTTTCCATCCCGTACGCGCCTTTATCTTTGCAGCAGATAATACACGTCTCTGCGGATCGGATTCGCGATATCCTTCAAAAATAATTTCCGGTTTTTCAATCCCGATCGCTTTCGCACATACATCTACCAGTTCGATCATGGAAACTTCCTGCTCCGTTGCCACATTATAAACAGTTCCGTCCAGAGCCGCATCTGTGTCTGCAACGGCAAGCACTGCTGCACAGCTGTCAATATTATGAAGGAAAGTTCTTTTATTTACTTTGGAATTTTCTAACAGAGTTACTTTTCCATCTTTCATCAGACTGGTAATGACATGCGGGATCACATGTTTTGCCAGCAGCTCATTTTTACTGTAAACATTGGCAAAACGAAGGGAACATCCCTTTATCATTCCACGCTCTACCGCATCTTTCATAAAAAATTCTGTCAGAAGCTTTCCGGTTGCATAACTGGTCCTCTGGCTGTGTTCTGCTGTTGCCAGAAGCAGGAAATCATCCTCTTTTACGCCGCCCTCTTTCCAGGATGCCATCGAATATACCTCTGACGTCGAACAGTTGATATAACTGTCTGCCCCGACACGGATCGCCTGCTCCAAAAACTTTTTCATTCCGATCACGTTCGTCTCAAATGTACGGTCAACATGATAAAAATGTTCCGTATGTACGACTGCTGCACAGTTGATGTAGGTCACCTTTTCATAGTCTGCCTTTCTTGCAATTACCTTTTCTTCCAGCTCTTTCATCTGTGCATCGTTGTTAACATCGCCTTCAAAAAATTCCAGGTGCTCCGAAGCGATCACATCCTTGATTGTTTCTGTAGATGACGCAAAAAAATTATCAAAACCAATCACATCATCGCGCCTCTTTACAATCTGACGTGCAAGCTCATTGCCTGTCATTCCCGTCATTCCACTTATTACATATAATTTCTTCATACACTGCCTTCTTTCTCCATCCTTTTCAATACTTGTTTTTTCAACGAGCAACGTGCTCAATCCGTCATATGCAACCATGACTTTAAACACTTCTCCGGAGCAGATCTTCCGGCGCAATACTTGTCACTTAAAACCCCCGACGGTTGCCTCGCCAGGCTCCGCTGCTTTTCTACATTGATATGTCCTGTCTGAATAATATAATATCAGTAGACATGCACAAATACACTTTTTTATTTCTATACACCTATCCTTAGTCTCTCTTTGTAAAAAGAATCCACTTCATCCGAAAATGCCGCTATCTCATGCTCTATGTCATAGGAAACTGCTTTCATCTGAACGCTCATCGTTTCCGGTTCCAATATGGCATACTGTGCATTTGCATTATGATTACGTGGCTGTCCAACAGAACCCGGATTAAGGAACACGGTTTTTTTCCGGTTCCGGTATTCCTTACATTCTGCCGGATAAAAATGTTCAAAATAATGCGGGATATGGGAATGTCCGGAAAAGACATAATCGTATTTTTTATACGTTTCCTGATCCTCCCCATGAGAAATGCTCTTCCAGAAGAAATCAACAGCCGAACCATGGACTGCCAGACATTTTTTCCCTGCCAGCTCAAATTCCATGTGGCCACTCTTGTCCATCTCGTTTTCCAGATACTGCATGGTCTGCGTTGTCAGCATCTTTCTGGTATGTGCTGCACACTTTTTCCCACGTTCGCTGGAAAATCTCGAATCGTCTCCATCCGCGACCGCCTTTTCATGATTTCCCCAGATATTTACCAGGATCTTGTGTTTTGGCAGGTTCTTTAACTTTTCCACCACTTCATTGGAATGTGGTCCATAGTCGATCAGATCGCCTAACAACACAATACCTTCAAATTCCTCTATTTTTTCTGTTTCCCAGATTTTATTTAATGCAGACAAATTTCCATGAATGTCTGACATGATCAAGATTCTACTCATATTTTATCCAATACAATACAAAAAGAGTTCACGAAAAGTATTAACATTTACCATGAACTCTTTCCCTTTAACCGATTACTTCTCTGGCTGCTGCTCCGAGCTTCTCCAGCTCCGGCTCTAACGCACGGAACGCATCTGCCATTTTTGCGTCCTCTTTTCTTTTTACTGCCTCACCCAATGCAATCACTTTCTCATTGAAAGCCTCTTTGACGATTCTCTCTTTTCCTTCGTTGATCACATCCAGCGTTGCGTTTAATACCTGGATTTCCCAGTTTATCGCATTGAGAATACTATCCAGAAACTTATCCGTATCATCCAGTCTCTGTCCTGATAATTCTTTAATCAAAATTCCTACATTTTTAACAACCTTGTCATTATAGGAAACAAGTGTCTCTAACGCCTCCAGCTTTTCTGTTCTGCTATCCTCCATGATTGCCACCTGACCTTGCGGTCATTCCTTTCGTAAAGTATTTATAAATCTATATTTATTTATCGGCTTTTTCTTCAAATATCTTAATACAACTTTATTCGTGTCCCGCCAGAATACATTCGATCACTTCGCGGACTGCGCCGCTTCCTCCCTGACGTTTCGTTACATAATCAACGATCGCTTTTACCTCGTCCATCGCTCCCGGCACACTGGCAGAAAATCCTACCGCCTCTAAAAGCTCTTTGTCATTGATATCATCGCCCACATATGCCACTTCCTGTAACGAAATTCCATACTGTCCGCACAGTTCCTTTACTACGGACAACTTGTCTTTTATTCCCATTTTAAGGATATCCAGATGCAGTTTCTCCGCACGTCTTGCGACCAGCTTCGTATTTTCTCCAGTTACGATCCCACAAAGGATGCCTTTCTCTCGCATCAGGCGCATCCCAAGACCATCCAGTGTCGAAAATTTCTTTAACTCGTCCCCGTTTTCCGAATAATACATTCCTCCATCCGTCAGACAGCCATCACAGTCTGTCAGAAACATCTTAATTGTTTTTTTTGCGTCCTGACCGGTTTTTTCCTGTGCCACACGTAAACGCCGTTCCAGCATTTTTTCAATGATCTGCCAGTCAGATGGTTCATCGATCTCAAAAAAGGTGTCCTCACTCATCTCCACTGCCTTGACTTTGCCGGAAATACGGTTCCCCGTCTCACACAGACGCTCCTTGGATGTGATATAAAATGCCCCGTTTTCGACACAGTATCCGTCAAATTCCTGCCGTCTCGGGCGATGGAAATAATCATAATTTAATGCCTGTGCCGTTCCATCTTCTGCCACATCCCAGTTAAACCGCTTCTGCCGCACCACAGAGAGCACACTGTCGGTGTCCTCTTCTTCATATAATGCAAATCCCCGGTCCAAATCCTCTGCGGTCAGAAGTGGCGATGTTGCCTGGATCAGCACAATATGGTCAAACGCATGCTCATTCGCAAACTCCAGCATTGCAAATTCTGTCGATGCCGTGTCCGAAGCAGACTCCGCGCTTCGTCCGATCACTTCCAGTTTCTGAAATGCTTCATTTTCCTCCTGCTGCTTTACCTCAAGCAGTGTCTCCCGGATCTTCTCACTGTCCGTTGCCACATATACTTTGTCGATTTTTGCACAGCCGCAGGCTGCCGCTACCGTCCAATATACCAGTGGCTTTCCACACATTGGTTTGATGTTTTTAAGCGGGATCGATTTGCTTCCTCCCCGCACTGGAATAAATGCTATATTCATCTCTTGTCTCCATTTCATCGTTATCTTTTACAGTCTTTTTGCAAGTGCCCTTTGTAACTTCTCATTGTCCTCGCGGTCTCTTATCGCGATCCGGATATACTGCTTTCCATTGTCAATCTTTCCGCTCAGATCTTTGATCAGGATATTATCTTTTAACAGTTCTGCTGCCAGTGCCTCACTACGCTTTCCATTTGTCAGCTCACACATAAAATAATTTGCTGCGGACGGATATACCTTAAGTCCTTTTATCTTGCAAAGTTCCTGATAAAAGAGAGCCCGCTCTTCTCTCAGCCAGACCAGTGACTGTTTATAATCGGCTTTATATTTATCCAGTATCTGCATGAAAAATTCTCCAAGTGAATTAATATTCCATATCGCCACTTTTTTCTTTAGTACCGCGATCATCTTTTCATCATAACTTGCCAGGATACCCAACCGCAGTCCGGGCACTCCATAGGATTTGGAAATGCTCTTGACCAGATACAGCTTCGGATATTTTTTCATCATGCGTTCTGACAGCATGGATGCACTGGTATCGTCCGCAAAATCAAGAAAACTCTCATCTAGGATCAATGCGGTTCCATTTGACTTACACCAGTCTAAAAGTTTCCTGATCTCTTTTTTATCCAGATAATGTCCGGACGGATTATCCGGATTGATCAAAACCATTGAACTGACCGGATGCTCTGTAAAATAGCTGCACAAGCTGTCCACATCATAAGAAAAATCATGTTCTCTGCTGTCATATACCACATATCCGCCATTGCAGCGGTGTGGATATTCCTCAAACGTCGGGCTGATCACACCCACAGTTCCTTCTAACTCAGCCAAAAGTTCCTTGATCAGTTCTGCAGCCCCATTTCCGATCACGATATGCTCTTCGGATACGGAAAAACTCTTTGCAGCCAGAAGGCTGTTGACCCGCATACCAGATGGGTACTGTCTTACCAGCACGTCAAAATTTGACGTCATTTCGTTCATCATACGCTCAGTCGGAAAATATGGGTTTACCAGATAACAATAGTCCTTCAGATGAGGGAAACGCCAGTATCCGCCATACCGTGAAGTTAATGTATGATAACGCTCTACATCATCCTCAAGGAATAAAAGCTCTGCGATGTCCAGATCCTGAACATCGTCTATCTCATACCACTGTTCACCGTGCAGACGTTTTGCCTTCATGGTGTTTTTATCCAGGGTCAGGATCAGCTTGATCACCGTCTCATAGTATTCGTTGTTTCCCATTACCCTGGCATATGCCTCCAGAAACGGGACATAGACATTTCTGGAGAAATCTGCACTGAGTTTATAGATGTTTGCAGTCTTATAATATTGCTCTTTCTCCGAGTATTTTAGCAGCTTGCCCGGAATAAAATCCAGAATATTGTCTTCCTCATCTACCACAACACAGGTTCCGTCCATCCAGTTCTCAAACTTATCCACAAGGACCAGCGTGTCCCTTTCATCCTCAAGCAGCAGATCGATCACACTCTCCTCAAAAATCAGATCAGACTCCAGTAAAAGCGTGTCTTCGCATCCAAGCTGTTCCTTTGCCAGAGCCAGTGAAAAAATATTATTTGTCTTGTCGTACACATCATTGATGATAAATTCGATTGGTGTACTAATATCCAGTTCATTTACGAACGCCATCAGATTTTCATACTGGTATCCAACCACCATAATGATCCTTGATAATCCCTTTTTATCAAGGATACGCAAAACACGCTCCACCAGTCTTACCCCACCGACTTCTACCATACACTTTGTATTGTCTCTGGTTAATTGTCCCAAACGTTTTCCCATTCCTGCTGCCAGAATAATCGCCTGCATCTTTTTCTCCTTCACTCCTGAACGTATCGCCGTTCTGTTGATTCTTTTTTACAAAAATTATATATGTTTCGTCTATTTTGCCGATATATTTATTATATCTTATATTATCACAATTTGGGAAGTAATGCTTATGAATTTTCCTGCTGAATTTTTCAAGATGAATTACCGGAAGGCTTCCAGATTGCTTCCCTTCACATTCTTGAATCCCAAATAATTTTAAAAAGAGGACATCACATCAATGAAACAAAAACTTGAACAGGCGATCTTACAACAGGATATCCTGGAAATCGCATCCTGCCTGACACGTTATGAAGCCTGCAATCCCACCGACTTTGATCTTTTTTCTTACAAAATCTCACTGGCTCTGCTAAAAGAAGACTTCCAGACAGCCTACGAGCTTGCAAAAACAGCAATTACCCTCAATCCATTTGATGTAGAAGCCAATTATAATTTCATGGTCTGTGCCAGATCACTTGGGAAATACGCCGTCGCCTACCAGTCGTTCCTGATGATCCAGTTTGTGCAGATGCGATATCAGATAACAGTTATCGACGATGAGACACTGGCTGTATGGGAACAGGAATTTCAAATACTTGCCGCAGAAGACACTGACTTGGAGAACGAATTTTCCCGTATTGAGCAAAACCACCGCTATGCCATACTGGACCCTTTTAAGAATTATCAGGAAAGCCTGTGTGGAAAAATACTTACCTGTTATAACGGACAACAATATTATATTGGGCTTGCTGACAACTGGTACGAATCATACTTTAACTTTTCGTTTATCAAGGATCCAATTCATGCCAAATGTGAATTATTCCCAATTGCCGATATCAGCACAAAATATGACATTCCTGCTGACCTCGGCAAGGTACTGGTTCCCATCTGCCTAAATTATGATCTCGCACAGAAAAATTCCAATTACATTACGGATGCTGCAAAAGATCCAACAAAATTCTACTTGGAATCAGCACGAGAAAAATACTGCTATCTCCCTGTAGAAAATGGTACTGCACTGCGAACGGCTTATCCCGCTGTTTTTGGCACCCCGATTCCATTGACGCACCCCGATGCAAAAGGTCGAAAAAAACTGGTATTAAGTATTTTTATCGATAGTTTTAATTATTATCTGGTCAAAGATCTCGGTCTTAAAACACTGATGCCGGAAACTTTCCAGTATTTTTCCAAAGGCATTATCTGTAATAATTATTACTCTGGTTCCGAATGGACTCTGCCGTCCATTGCAACCTACTGGACCGGAAAACATTCCAGTCATCACATGAACCTTATGGAGGACTATCGCTTTGACTTTATGAAAGACTCCAAAGTTCTGGCAGAATATTTTCACGATGCCGGATATGTGACCGCAAAGATCGGTGGAAACGATGCGGTTACCCCATGGCAGGGATACATCCGCGGGATTGACCGCTTTACCTATCAGTATTCCTCCCAGGCATACCGCACCAAAGAAGTTATCAGTGACGTCATCCAGCAGATCGAAACCTTTAAGGATGCCTGTCAGTATATCTGGTTTGACTTCCTTGATCTGCACGATATTGCCGGAGGATTTATGTGTTCTCTTCCGGTGCAGTCCAGGTTGCCACTGGCAACACGACATATTGACAATGACATCACAACGACGGTAAAACAGTCATTTAGCCCTAACCGCCGGGAAATTTATATCCAGCAGTTACGCGAGTTAGATTTTTATCTTGGCATCCTGTATCAGTATCTGGAACGCAATTATAAAGATGAAGAGATCATCGTTTCGCTGTTTTCCGACCACGGAACCGCTTTCATGGTGGAAGATGGGAAACCTTTCCTTTCCGAGCAGCGTGTCAATGTGCCATTTATGCTGCGTTGTAGCAATCTTTCTCCCCGGGTTTCGGACGAGCTGATAGAAACTGCCGATTATACTGCTATTCTATGTAAACTTGCCGGTATTCCATATCACTTTGAGGGAACCGATGCCAATCTGCCCCTTACATTTGGCGGCAAACAGGAACGCGACTATACGTTTTCCCAGAACATTTTCCCGGGTGACCCTTACCGCGCCGCTTTACATGGAAAGGATTTTCATTTTTATATGGACTCCACCATTCCGGTATCACCTGGCCTTCGCATTGATCTGACCAACCGGAAATGTCTACTTACCGATGCAAATGGACAACCCGTTCAGAATGAAGCTCTCATGAAAAAATATGAAACCATTATAAAAAAAGAGATTGCTCATCTTTTGATCTATTCTTCCAAACAAGAAATTATCTAATGAAAAAAGATACTTTCCATCTCCTCCTTTGTGAGGAGATGGAAAGTATACTCCAACACTTCTATGATGATCATCTTTCCTGAGCCCAGGCATTATCACTCTTTCAGCATATTTTTGTCATACCTGAAGTTTTCCCATTGAAACTTTCTCGCAAAATTCTTCTACACTTCCCATGAAACCCACCGCTCTTATCTGCTTTACAAGCTCCTTCTCCATCTCAGCATAAAATGGATAGTCATGACCACCTTTTACCTGACTTGGTGTCATATAATCGCCAAACTGAGCCTTTAGCACCTCGTCATAATTCCCCGGTACCGGAATACGCACATGCTCAAATGGCACATAATGCATCTCGTCAAACCACTCGCTCTTTACACGATATAAGCGTGGCTTTGCCATCCACACGTTCCAGTTTGTAATAAACTCTGTGTCATCATCCTGATACAGGCTGCACAAGGCATCGATCAATCGCCACATCCAGTTTTTAAGATTGTCTCTCTGGGGGATCTCCACATTACAAAGTTCCCCATATCCTTTTAGGTATTCCTGTAATTGCCCACTTTCCTGCAGGTAATCCCAATCTCTTAATATCGCAATCCCCTGCCGGATGATCTCTTTCTGCAGCTTTGCCGTTTCCTTATCTGCCGGCATACGATCCATTGGAAAAATATCAATTCCCACCCGCTGGTATGGAAATCCATGAAATCTGCGCATATAAGAATTAAAGTCCCACAGCGTTTCGTCTGCGATCACACGCAGATGCGGTACGTATGCTGCGTTTTGAAGCCTTTCGGAAGCCGCATACATTCCTGCCACAACAAATCCGTGCGGTAGCTCCTTTGGCAGAACACGGATCAATTCGTTATAATCTTTTCTTCTCAGACAGATATCAATATCATCATCCCATGGAATAAATCCCTTATGACGGATTGCCCCCAGTAAAGTTCCCCAGTCTGCATAATACTGTAAATGATGCTTTTCACACACCCTACCAACCACTTCGAGTACTTCCATCTGCGCTGCCCATGCACGCTTCATCATCTCCGGCACTTCAAAATCACATCTACATTCTTTTTTAAAATAATCCTTTGGAAACTCCATTCTTCTTCCTCTTTCTGCTTTTCCTGATTAATGCATACCTAGCACATCTCTTACGTGTTTCAATATTATATCATTTTGTACTAAAAACAACAGCAAAACTTTTGCTTTCTGCCACAAGCGGATTTCATTGACTGTTCGTGTTATTTTGAGTAAAATATTAAGTAGCTGTTATTCTGTTTATTTCGACAAATATTTTGTAAAAAATCCGCAGATGTTGTCAATCTGTGGATCAGATATTTATACTTTCAAGTGAGGGAAACATGGTAAATTTAGATGACAAACAATTACGACAACTGCAATTAATAGAACTTGAGATGCTTCTTGAAGTAGACCGCATCTGTAGAAAAAATCAGATCAATTACACAATAACCGGCGGAACCCTGTTGGGTGCAGTACGGCACAAAGGCTTTATCCCATGGGACGATGATGCAGACGTTGCATTATTACGCGACGAATATGAGCGTTTTAAAATAGCATGTAAAACTGACTTAGACACCTCAAAATTTTATTTTCAGGATGCCTGGGAAACCGATGGCTACCGCTGGAGTTACGGAAAAATAAGAAGAAAAAATACACTTTACATGAGAGAAAATCAGGATCACATGCCATATGAACAGGGCATTTCCATTGACGTTTTCCCGATTGATAATATACCAGAAAATTATGCTTTGCGTTTAATTGATACGTTCCATTGCTTTTGTATTCGAAAATTTTTCTGGTCAGAAGTTGGACGGATCGATGAAAAAAATCCTGTAAAACGTACCGCATACAAATTAATGAGCCATGTTCCAAGAGAAAAAATCTTACATCATTATGAACGCCTGATTCAAAAAAGAAATCGGGAAAACTCATCAAAAGTCAGAGTGGTACTCATGCCACTGTCTCTGAAAAAGGGATTTGGCCATTTAAAAAGATGGTACGCCGAAAGTGCAGAGTATGATTTTGAAGGCCATAAACTGTATGGCGTAAAAGATTATGATGCATTCTTAAAATATGTATATGGAGATTATATGGCACTTCCACCAGTAGAAAAAAGAAAAGTTCATCCGGCTTCAAACGTTATCCTATTATAAGATCATATAGATTTTTTCAGAGCGGAAGACACTTTATTACGAAAGGTAATCTGAGATGGTTAAGGTAATTACATATGGAACATTCGATCTCTTGCATATCGGACATATCCGGCTTTTGGAAAGGGCAAAAACACTTGGGGACTATTTAATTGTTGGAGTGACCGCAGATGATTTTGATAAGGCAAGAGGAAAACTAAATGTTCAGCAGAATTTAATGGAGCGGATCGAAGCTGTACGCGCAACTGGAATCGCAGACGAGATCATTGTCGAAGAATACGAAGGACAAAAAATAGAAGATATCCAAAAATATGATGTCGATATCTTTACGGTGGGTTCTGACTGGTATGGAAAATTTGATTATCTAAAAGATTATTGCCAGGTAATCTATTTACCCAGAACAGAAGGGATCTCCAGTTCTGCACTGCGTACCGAAAAACGGCAGCTGCAACTTGGACTTGTCGGTGAATCGATCATACTTGAAAAATTTTCAGTTGAATGTGATTACGTGAATGGCGTAAAACTGACTGCTGTTTGTTCCGCATATCCGGATGAACTGCCCGAACGCCTTCAGGCATTGCCCTGTGTGACATCAGATTATGACACGTTTTTAGATCATGTGGAAGCAGTCTACATCATGTCAACACCAAAACTACATTATGCTCAGGTAAAAAAAGCATTGCTATCTGGAAAACATGTTCTTTGTGAAACACCAGAAGCTCTGACCCGGTCTCAATGTGAAGAATTGCACCATATCGCAAAAGAAAAAGGACTGATCCTGGCAGAAGGGAATAAGACGGCTTATGCAACGGCTTATATCCGGCTTATCCTTATGATAAAAGCCGGAAAGATCGGAAATGTGATCTCGGTTGATGTAACCAGTACCAGCTTAAGTGAAAAATATTTTGTAGAAAATATTGATAGTTTTAATCGATGGAACAGTATTGAAGCATGGGGTGCCAAAAGTTTATTACCTGTTTTTCATATACTTGGTTCTGGCTACACCAATAAGCAGATCATCTCACATATTGCAGATGATGAGCGTATGTTTGACTCTTTCACAAAATTAGATTTTGTATATCCCCATGCAGTGGCAACTGTCAAGGTCGGAAAAGGAGTCAAATCAGAAAACGAACTGATCATTGCCGGCACAAAGGGTTATATTTATGTTCCTGCACCATGGTGGAAAACCGATTATTTTGAGATCCGTTATGAGAACATGGAAAACAACAAACGGTATTTTTACCAGTTAGATGGTGAAGGAATCCGTTATGAGATTATCGCCTTTGTAAATGCAATAAAAAATCAAAATAAAGTAACCTTAGTCGATGAATCTGTTTCCCTGGCTATTGCAGAGGTTATGGAGGACTATTATAACGGCAAAGATGTAGTAAGAATATAAAGATCCGGAATGGATCAACACGCTGAACTCAATCGGCAGGCGGAAAGGGGACAGAACAGTGACAGTATCTGAATATATTGTTAAATATTTAAAAGCATGCGGTGTAACGCACTACTTTGGCTATCAGGGAACCATGATAGCTTATTTTGTTGATGCAATCCACCGGGAAAGCGGCATTTACAACCATGTTTCATACAATGAACAGGGAGCTGCATTGGCAGCCAGTGGTTACGCAAAGGCTACTGGTGAAATGGCAGTTGCCTATGCCACCAGCGGTCCCGGAGCGATCAATCTGCTGCAGGGAATTGCAGATGCTTATTATGACTCTGCTCCGGTATTATTTATCACGGGTCAGTTGAATCTTTCAGAGTATACTGATCACCCACAGCTCAGACAACAGGGGTTCCAGCAGACTGATATTGTCAACATCTGTAAACCGATCACCAAAAATGCGTTAATGGTCACATCCCCAACGGATATTCCTAAAGTTCTCGATGCCTTAGTTGCAGATATGTTACAGGGAAGAAAAGGACCTGTACTGCTTGATATTCCTATGGATATACAGCGCGCACAGATTGATATTCCAGACGATGTGATCAAAAATCTGCTTCCAGACATAACTCAAACGAAAGATGATAATGATGTATCAAAAATTGCATCATCTATTTTTGAGTCCTTAAAAAAAGCACAAAGACCAGTTTTATTTCTTGGCAATGGGATCGGCAAAAATGATGCCTCCCGCAAAAATGTGCAGGCACTCATAGACAGACTCCAGATCCCGGTCGTTACAACATTACTTGCAAAAGATCTGTTGCCATTTGATTCAGAATACAACTTTGGAATGTTAGGATATGCCTATGGTCATCGATATGCTAATTTGATCATAAACCTCAAAGCCGACCTGATCATTGCCCTTGGTGCAAGGCTTTGTCCCCGCCAGACTGGTAACAGACCCGCAGAATTTGCTAAAGATGCACAGATTATCCGTATTGATATTGATAAAGAAGAATTAAATCGAACAATCCATCCTGATGACATAGCATATTGCGCGGATGCAGACGCCGTGATTGCTGAAATGTTGAAATCAGATTCTACTGCCAACTGGGAGAAATGGCTTGGTATCTGCAATCAGATTAAACATCTGCTAAATACTGTTGACACCGGAAAAGATTATCGGAAACCAAATGAGGTAATCCGTATCATCGGAAACACACTGCCGGAGGAATGTACCGTTGCATGTGATGTAGGTCAGCACCAGATGTGGGTAGCACAATCTTTTGAAAACAAAAAAGATCAGCATATGTTGTTTTCCGGTGCACACGGAGCAATGGGTTTTGCTCTCCCGGCAGCAATCGGTGCATATTATGGCAGTGGTAAATTGCCTGTCTGTATCGCGGGCGATGGCGCCTTTCAAATGAATATCCAGGAATTACAGTGGATCGTGCAGGAAAACATCCCGATAAAGATTATTGTCCTTAATAATCACTCTTTAGGACTGATCCGTCAGCAACAAACAGCTATGTTTGAGAATCGATTTTGCGGTTCGGTTGCAGAATTTGGATATTCTGCACCTGCATTTTCGTCCATTGCATCCGCATATGGAATGAAATCGGCAAAATTTAAATGCGATGAGATTATATCCGGCAATGTTTACACCGAATTAAAAGAACTGCTTCAAAACACATCAGATCCTACATTGATTGAAATAGAAATGGATCCTGGCACATATGCGTACCCCAAAACATCATTTGGATTACCAATGCACAATCAGCAGCCGTCCCTGCCGGATGAACTGCTTGAAAAATTAATGTTACTTTAAAACGAAACTATATAAAGGTGAACAAACCTATGGTTGATAAAAAAACAAAACGAATTGGAATCGTAAGTTATAACATCCATTACAAATATTCAAATTACGGTTCTGTACTTCAGTCATATGCTCTACAGGAAGCATTAAAATTATATACAGAATGCACTCCACTTGTAATAGATTATTGCCCGGATAATTTTTTAGAATGTGATCCGCTCAATCCATTGAACATAACAGATGATATTGAGCAGACATATGCGCAACAACATATCGACTTAAAGGCAATCGCAGAAAACGAGCAGAAGATCCGGCAATTTATTGCTGCCAGATATCATTTATCCAATGGGAAATATACCTCTGACACTTTCAGCGATTCACTTCAGCAGGAAAACCTTAATGGGTATCTGTGCGGAAGTGATGCCATCTGGAGTATTGAATACTTCAAGCATTTTGACAAAGCTTTTTATGGCGATTATCCCTGTATGCAGGGCAGAACCTTTGCATATGCTGCCAGCTTCGGCGAAACAGTCTTTGATACAGAATTAAGAGAACAAATGTTACTGCGCATGAAAAATTTCAAAGCCATCGGCTTGCGTGAATCAACTGAATTTGATGTTATTACCAAAAATACGGATGTACATGTTGAGCAGGTATTAGATCCAACATTATTATTACCAGCAGAAAAGTACCAGACGATCATGAGCGAGCGGATCATAGCAGAACCATATCTACTGGTTTACTCCAGACGTCAGGATACCCAAATGTATGATCTGGCAAAAAAAATAGCAAAAGAAAAAGGGCTTACCATCGTAAATATCAGCCTTCATACGGATGCACATTTGGATTGTAACTACCAATACGGTGCCGGAGTAGAAGAATTTTTATCACTCATTCATTATGCAGAGATTGTCATTACCAATTCATTACATGGTACGATTTTTTCCGTAATACTACAAAAACAGTTTTTAGTTTTTCCAAGGATCCATGGAGATAAAAAAATAGATAAGTTCCTTACACTATTAAACTTAGAAGACCGCAAAGTAGTTGACGCAGAACAGGAGATACCATGGCAACAGCAGATAGATTACAAAAGTGTAATGTCTCTTTTAGAAAATTACAGAGAGAAATCTATCCATTATCTGAAGTACATTTCAGAACTTTTGTAAATACAGATTAAAAACTATAGAAAGCGGATATTAATTATGAACGGATATTTAGTCTCAGGGAAAGAAGCAGATTGTGTTGGCTGCGAAGCCTGTGTGCAGGTCTGCAATCACCATGCGATTTCCATGACAGAAAACGCATACGGTTTTATCTATCCACAAATTGACCACACAAAATGTGTGCAATGCGGGTTATGCCATGATGTATGTCCTATGGAACACGAAATTGTAAAGCATCCGACACACCAGCTGTCATTTGGGGGATATACAAAAGACAAAAATGTAAGACAAAATTCGACTTCAGGAGGCGCCTTTACCGCAATATGCAAAGCATTTTGCGATGGAAATTATGTTATTTATGGTGCTGCAGCCGAGGGAATACAGGTTACCCACAAACGGATCTCCGATATCCATGATATCGAAATTTTTTATTCCTCAAAATATGCACAAAGTATGATCGGCAATTCCTATGCAGATGCAAAAAATGATCTGCGCAACGGAAAAAAAGTTCTCTTCTCAGGAACGCCATGTCAGATAGCAGGACTGTATCGATATCTCAAAAATACAGATCAGAAAAACTTATTAACGGTTGAAGTCCTCTGCACCGGAATCCCGAGCGCGCTATTTGTAAAGAAGTACAATGAATGGTGCACCGATAAATACGGCTCTGCCATAAAAATCTTTAATTACAGATATACCGGAAAGAATAAGTGGGACGATCAATCAACCTATACCGAACTGGAAAATGGAAAGGTTATCGTTACAGACAGATGGTTCAGCAAATTTTATTCCATCTTTTTGCAAAGATTGATGTCCCGGCCGGCTTGTAATGTCTGCCGATTTGTTTCAAATGAGCGGGTTGCGGATATCACATTATCCGATCTGTGGGGAGTTGACCGGGAATATCCCGATCTTTATGATTCCGGAGCTGGATGTTCCTGGGTTATCTGTAATTCGGAAAAGGGCAGGCACGTTTTTGAAACTGCAAAAAAAGAAATGATTGGACATGAGGTTGATTTTGAATCAATGCGAAAATATCAGCGTCCCGGAATGATCCAGAAAACAGTACATCCTCAATATGAAAAGTTCATGGAAGATTTGTTGGTAATGGATTATCAACAATTATGTAAAAAATGGTATAAAAAACCAACTTTACAATTACTGTATCAGAAAAAAGTATGGAATAACCGTAATCGGGTAAGGTTTTGGAAATTAAAAAATAAATTTAAGTGATACAAAATGGAGGGGGCGAATACGATTCCCTCCATTTTGCTCTCACAAATATTTCCTATTCTTTTGCCCGTCTTGCATCCACAATAGCCTGCTGTTTCTTATAAAATGGGTAATCATGATTTTCCAGCCATTGTTCAGGTTTCTCATAGTCCCCATACATTTTTCTTAGTACTGCATCATATTCCCTTGGCACCGGGATTTCACTTGTCTCAAATGGTAATCGGATATTTTCACTATAACATTCCGGTTTATACCGCCGACTCGGGTTATCTAAATAAAAAATTAGTTCTGCATAATCCCCTCCGTCATCGTTATACATCTGCATAACCCCATCTGCCACACGCAATAACTGATGCTGTATGTTTTTCGTGCGATCAATGTTTATTCCGCACACATCTTCGATTCCACTTATTGTTTTCTCTGTTTCATCTTTTGAGTAAATCGCTTTCAGTAATATGCGAAGCAGACTGCACTGTATATTTTCCTCATCCTTATCTACCGGAAGTTTATCCAATGGAAAAATATCCACCCCTACTGCATAAGGACATCCATGCCAGCGTTCCAGATACTCCTCGGTATAATTCACACGGTTTGAATTAACGACTCTCGCAAATATCTCATTGTACTCTTCATTTGCGTAAATACTTAACAAAAAGCAGCCTTCCGGGCGTTCTCCGTTAAAGATACGCAAAAACCGATTATAGTCATCCCTTTTCATTACAATATCAATGTCATCATCCCACGGAATAAAGCCTTTATGCCGGATTGTTCCAAGCAAAGTTCCCCAGTCGGCAAAATACGGTATCTCATATTCTTTGCAAATACGATCTATGAGTTCAAGCACCTCTATTTGCGCCGCCCACGCCCGTTTCATCATCTCTTCTACATAAAACCCTTCTTTTTCTTCTCCCTTAAAATACGATTCTGGAAATTCTGCCATATGCCTGACTCCTTATCTTTTCGTTTATTCGTGAAAATGATACCCCATAAACTGCTCTTTATTTTCCACCGCACTCTCTTTTGGTCTTCCCAGATCAACTCTTGCTCCAAGCTTTACCTTTACCTCCAGAAATGCCGGAAGTTTTTTTTCTTTTACCTTCTGTAATTCTTTCTGTAAATCTTCTACAGAATCTACACATGCTGCGTATTGGTAACCACATTCTCCTGCCACTTTATAAAATTCTTTGCCTACCGCACCTGTAGGCATACCTCCCACCGATTCATGTGCATCATTGTTCAGACAAATATGAACAAAATTTTCCGGTGCCTGTTTTGCCAGGAAGGCAAGTGCACCCATATGCATGAGGACTGCTCCATCGCCCTCGATGCAGTATACCTTTTTTTCTTTTGCCTGCTGTGCTATACCAAAAGCGATCATGCCCGCATGTCCCATACCGCCTACCGTCAGAAATGCCTGCTTATGATGTCCTCTGATCTTATCGCACTGCTCATAAACCTCTCTGGAAATTTTTCCTGTTGTGGATACAATGACGTCATCAGGAGAAACACTTTTTATAATCTCAGAAATAGCCTCTTCCCTGCATAACGTAAACGAATTTTCATACGCAATTTTGTCATCGGTCTCTAATGCATCTCTTTTTACAACAATGGCAAACTGTTTATGTTCCAAAAGTGCACTTCCTGCCTCCTCAAATATCTGCGTAATCTCTTCCTCAGTCATATCTGCTGAAAGCACTACATTCGGAATCTCAAGGACATCCAGAATACTTCTCGTAATCTCTCCCATAAACCGATGCTGTGGTTCATCTTTCTTTCCCGGTTCTCCTCTCCATCCTACGACAAATAGAATCGGGATATCATAAACTGCCTGATTTGCAAGCGATGTTACCGGATTTACAATATTTCCGATCCCACTGTTCTGCATATAAACACATGCCGGCTTTCCCGTCGACAGGTAATTTCCAATAGCAAGTCCTACTGCAGCTCCTTCATTTGCCGGGACATAATGGTCAAATCCGTGATCTGCTTTATTCAGATAGTTGCAGAACGGTTGCAGGGCAGAATCCGGCACTCCTGCAATCGTTGTAATTCCCAATCCTTTTATTGCTTCTACAAACGCCTCTACTCTCATACAGCAAGCACCTTCTTACTTTTTATTTAACTGTGGAATAATAATATTATCAATAATGTATTTTGCCACTGTGTCAATTTCTTCAAAATTTACCGTCTTCGGAAGTTCCACATCAAATGCATCTGCTACCTTTTGTACTAATGCATCTGTATAGATCAGCTTTCCGTTCTCTACGTTTTCTACGCCATCCAGTGCAATCGATCTGCGGTTTGCCTCGCGCATCTCTTCAAGTGAAAACACAGATGTATCAATATATGCTGCAAGCGCATCTCCGGTTGCATCGATCCGTACCGGATAGCCACCGATCTCTCCGAATACACCCGGTGAAAATATTTTCCGGCTACCGCCCTCTCTGACTGCATCAATGATCGATGTGATAATATCATAATTGCTGGAAGCATTCATCATATTTCGTTTTTCATCTGTCGGCATTGTAATTTTACATCTGTGGAATATCTCATTCTGATCTATATCAAGTTCCCTGCCCTGATAATATACCTTTAAAAGCTGCTTTACTCCCTCTGTCTGTCCTTCTTTACTGATGACAACATCGTGAAAATGTGCAGTTGCAAACATCACATCCACATTCCAGAAATCTTCAATGTTCTCCATGCCAGCAACTGCATATTTGATACGCGGTACCAGGTGATTCATATTACCGCTTCCAAAATCCGGATATGGTTTTCCTGCTGATCTCAGCCATGGGATCACTGCATCGGAATAAGAGGTATTAATGACAATTCCGTTTAAATCTGCCAACTCGCACGCCTCCATGATATTTCGGATATATTTGATCGCCAATGGCGACCAGATACCGTAGGCACGCAGATTTTTCCATGAAATCGTGCCATATTTCAATCCGGAGTAAACGCGGCTTGAATTGACAATAAAGTCCGGCTGATATTTTTTGATGCAATCTGCGATCTGCTCTACATTATCAAAATCAACTCCGCTTTCCATCACAATCTGTGAGCGGTTTACATGACGGATCAGCGTACTGACTCTGACAATGTTTACGTTGTTCTCCATCTTCTCCTTATTTCTTCCGACTACAACAATTTTCATTGCTTCATCATTTCTGCTTACCAGAAAATCTAAAAGATAAGTCCCCACGCTTCCCAATCCTAAGATCATGACTGTTATCTCATTTTTCTCTACATGTTTTCTGATCGTTTGTAACCGTTCTTCTAACTTTTTCATGCCCTTTTCCTCTTATCCTATATCTGTTATTCCATTGGAACCAAAGTCAAAATTTCCTTAATTGACATGCAGTCCTGGCTCGCTTCGTAACATCTCTCATTCTCCAACACGGATGTTACTGCTTTTTTCATTGCAGGAAAAGCTGCGCGTAGCATGTGATTTGCATAGATCACAATATTGACTCCATGTTCCTTAAATTCATCTTCACGCACTTTATTGAATGTTGTCGGTACCACTACGATTGCTGTATCTTTGTCCTCTGCCCGGAATGCATCCACAAACGCAAAAATCTCATCCGGTGTCTCTGCCCTTGAATGAATCATAATGCCATCTGCACCGGCTTCCACATAAGCTCTCGCTCTTTCTAACGCATCCTCCACTCCCTGCTCAAGAATCAGACTCTCGATTCTTGCAATCAGCATAAATGTGCTTGAGGTCAGTGCTTTCTTTCCTTCCCGTATTTTCGTACAGAAATGCTCAATACTGTCCTGATGCTGCTCCACATCATTTCCAAATAAAGAGTTTCGTTTCAGACCGATCTTGTCCTCAATAATGACTGCTGATACACCAATCCGCTCCAGCGTTTTGATATTGTAAACAAAATGCTCAATCAGTCCACCCGTATCTGCATCAAATATGATTGGTTTCGTCGTTACTTCCATCATATCATTCAGCGAACTGATTCTAGAAGTCAGATCCACCAGTTCAATATCCGGTTTTCCTTTTGCTGTGGAATCGCACAGACTTGATACCCAAATACCGTCGAACTGACGCTTTTCCCCATCTTTCTCAACGGAAGTCTTCTCCACCAGAAGCGCACTCAGCCCATCATATGCAACCATTATCTTTACAATCTCGCCACTTGCGATCTGCCGGCGCAATATCTGCCGACGCACCTCTGGAACCCCTCTGCATTCCATCATCGCATGCTCAAAAAGATTCAGATTCGGGCTCTTATAGTAAGGGATTTCCACTAATTCTCCGCCCCATTCAGCAAGCATCCTGATTACACGTTCTCTTACATCCTTTTGATAACCTTTCTTCCAGTTATCGCCATGGACTACAATATCTGGCTTCAATTCTTTTAAAATCTTATCGTAATAGATATCATCCTGTACCACAACATGAGAAACACCCTTAATGTTGTTGATAATCTTCATTCGCTCCTCTAACGGCAAAATCGGATATTTCTCATACATTGCCACACATTCGTCACACAAAACGCCTACAGTCACTTCACCCAACTCCGCTGCTTTCTCAATTACGTTGATATGACCCGTCTGGATAATATCTGTTGACATACATAAATATACTTTTTTCATTGCTATACTCCTATTCCTAATCGTTCTCTGTAAAATGGATCAACTTCATCTGAAAACAGACTCATTTCATATGAAATATCATACTCTGCTGTTTTAAGCTGCATCGACATCGTTTCCATCTCTATCACTCCATAATGTACCCCCGGGTTATGATCTCTTGACTGCCCAACTGATCCCGGATTAATAAACACATTCTTTTTTTATTCCGATATTGTACATTATCACATGTATAAGTAAGATTTGGGTATGCGTTGCACAGTACTTTCCACGCGCACTGGAAAAACGTTCACAGTTCTCCCTATTATATTATGGCACAAAACAAGTTATCTTTTATATCGACATTTCAGGAATAAATATTAGTTCGGCAACAAATTTTCTCGCAACATATCCTTACAATTCCATACCGCTTTTCATTGCGAATCTCTGTAAAATCTTTTATACTATCAGTAGATCACACATCGGAGGTCATACACTATGCAAACACCAAAAGAAGAGATGATACAGCTTATCACCACCTGCATTGAGAAACAGGATTTTCAGACTGCCCATAAATGTCTTGATATTTACAGCCGCTCTTTCGGGGCGGATGAATTCTTTGATTCTTGCACACTGTCACTCCTTAATTATAATGGTCCCAAAGTTTCTCTTATCTGCCTTGATGTCAATGCCTCTGTATTAGAGGATTATCTTGCAGCTGAACCCTATAAAAATCTTGAAATCATTGACTTCATTGGCAAAGATTATATCAATGACCTCACGACCTACCTTAAGACATGCGATAGTAAATATTTATGCTTTCTGGAAGAAAACCAACGCTACGAAGTATCACGGATTGCATCCATGGTTCGTCATCTCGAGCATTTACCAACGCTGGATGCCATCGTCTGCACACGTAACTATATCAATAGTGACGGTGTGATCATTGCACACCCTGATTACGCTTATGAAGATACTCTGGAAAATAAAATTCTTGACGGAAAACTCCTTTTAGAATATTCCATCCAGGCAAATGTTAATCTGTATGGTACTCTGTCCACGTTGATATTATCTGTCTCATACGCACAGAAACTTCTTTTGTCAGTTTCGCATGTAACACCTGATATCTGTGCCATGTCACTTCTGTACCAATTATTACTTCCGGCATGTATCGGCTATCTGCACACACCTTACGTTTCGACATTTTTGGAAAATTATCGTGATACCTCTGAAACACAGCTTCACTACGAAGCGTACATCCGTTTTCTGTCTGACAACGGACAACTTTCCTGCAATACGCCGGCACATGTATCTGCCACATCTCCTGCTCCTCTGAAAGAGCCTCTTGCCCGTGACATTACATTTATCTCCGGAACATGCGGTGGAGAGTTTTTCAATATTAAGCCCATTGCAGAGGAAGCCAGCCGCCGTGGTTTTCATGTGCATTTTACAGAAGACCGATACGCAAAAGCAGAGATCGGTATCTACTCCCAGCATATCTGCCATCCTGAAAATTCAAAGTTTTCTGTTATTCTGCTACACGATATGGCACAGGGTAGTGACTCTTGGCCAAATCTCTGGGAAGTAGAACGGTGGAATAATTTTGACATTGGAATTCTTCCAGGCAGATCCTGGGCAGAACGCTGGACAGATTGCAGCTGTTTCTACTATACGCATCCCCGCAGTGGTGTCTATGAACTGGGCTATCCAATGAGTGATACCATACATGGCGAAGAATTGCAGAAACGCGCATCTGAACTTCGCCGTGAACTTGGACTAAAATATGACTACACAATCCTCTATGCCCCTTCCTGGGAAAATGACGGCAAGGAAGATGATTTCATACAGGCATTATCCTCTCTGAAGGTCAACCTGATCATTAAACAGGCTTGCTGGAATTTTTTACCCGAGATTCAGGCGAATGTCGAGGAAATGCGTAAACTGCACGAACATCATTATGACAATGTCTACTATATCGAACAGGAAGAGAGTATTATGACTGCGATTGCCCTCTGTGACCTTCTGGTATCTGAGGAATCAAGTGTTATGGCAGAAGCAATCCTTCTCAACAAACCAAGTATCGCTGTAACTGACTGGCTGATTCCTGACAAGACACCAAGCCGTAAAGCAAGCGTTCCTATGGACTATGTTATCAAATGCCACAAAGCTGATCTCCGCCCCACAATAGAAGCTGTCATTTCACATGAGATTCCTTATGAAGAGTATATAAAACGTGGCTGGCGCACTTTCAGTAATGTCGGAAACTGTTGTAAGGATATTGTTGATGCCATTGAATATTTTACACAGGGTACACCATCCTGCTCTTTAAGAACTGCACCGGACTTTCTTTCTAAGCAGATAACCTCTTCCCGTTACACCAGCTGTACCATGTGGAATTAAACGAAAGGATTTTTTAAATGAATTTTCCAGAGCATTACTTTGAGGACGAGCTGCGATGTGATTTTATGGTGCCCGAAATGATGAAACGCGCCTGGGCAGCGCAGCTTGAAATATTACAAATTATCATTAACATATGCAATGCACATCATTTACAGTACTTTGCTGATTGGGGAACACTTTTAGGTGCAGTGCGGCATAAAGGATATATTCCATGGGATGATGACATTGACATTAGCCTGAAACGAGAAGATTATAACCGCCTCATCAAACTGCTTCCAAAAGAACTTCCATATGGTTTTTCCATGGCTGGTATGTATGCTGGTACCAAGCGTCTACAGGATGCTGCATTTGTTCCAATCATACGTGTTATCGCCGATGAGACCTGTTGGGATCTCAAATCCTATATGCAGTATTTTCACGGATTTCCATATCCCCGGATTGGTATTGATATTTTCCCACTGGACTATATCCCACAGGATGAAGATGCCGCCCAGCTTCAGCTTACACTTTTGAATTCAGGCATCCAGCTTCTTCGTTGCTGGAATGAGTTAAAACAAAATGGTGAATTATCTTCCCGTCTGCAGGACTTTTCTACGCTCTGCAACGTCAAGCTTCCATCTCCTGATGCTCCCGGCATTCAAACGCAAATCTGGCGTTTACTTGATGGGGTTTGCTCGCTGTATACAAATGATGAAGCCAGTGAAATTACAAACTATCCGCTTTGGCTTTTACACCCACGCTACCGCTTTAAAAAAGATTGGTTCGACGAAACAATACGGGTTCCCTTTGAGAATATCGAAATTGCGATTCCAAAACACTATGACGAAATTCTTACATTAGAGTATATCTCCTATATGACACCTGTACCCAATTTCCCACATGGCTATCCATTCTATAAAAACAGCGAAAAAGAATTAAAGACCAGACTGGAAAAAGCAGGCTATACCGGAACAATCGATGAATTCTGTCGAAATATTGACCACATTAATATTATAGAACATAAAATCTAGTAAATATAATTGGAGATTAACCATGAAATTACTCTTCCTTGATACTCCCTCTTTCGGAAAATTAGATCTAATCAATGCTTTTGAGCAACTGGGATTTACCGTGCAGCTTTTTCATCACGAAAAGCTGCACGAATATTGTTGTAAAGAATTTGATGATGACTTTGATGACTTTATCGCACAGGACTGTTATGACTTTGTTTTCTCTCTCAACTACTATCCATCCATCTCAAACGGCTGCAACCGCAATCACTTAAAATATCTGTCCTTTGTGTATGACAGTCCGTTGGTTTCCCTGTATTCGTACACGCTGATCAACCCATGTAACTATATCTTTCTCTTTGACAAAGCTCTTTACCTTGATTTTGCCAAAGAGGGGATCACTACCGTATATTATCTGCCTCTGTGTGCAAACACCGCACGTTTGGGTGCCATGCAGCTTCCTTCTGACAAGCGTTCTATTTTATCCAGTGATGTCTCTTTTGTCGGCGCACTCTATAATGAGTCCCATAACTTTTTAGACCGCATGACAGATCTGGATGACTATACCAAAGGGTACATTAACGCCATTATGGATGCCCAGATGAAGGTAAATGGCTATTTCTTTATCGAAGAGCTTTTAACCCCTGACATTATCGCCTCCATGAAAAAATCTCTGGAATACCATACGCAGCCGGGTGGCACCGAATCGGATGCCTATGTCTATGCCAATTATTTTCTTGCGCGAAAGATCACGTCGATCGAGCGGCAGAACCTGTTAAAAGCCGTGTCCGAGCGTTTTGACACCAAATTATACACACATAATCCAACCCCGACTCTTCCTTCCATCCAGAATATGGGAGCTGTCGATTATTATGCGGTGATGCCGCATGTATTCAAAAACAGCAAGATCAACCTCAACATTACGCTCCGCAGCATCCGTTCCGGTATGCCGCTGCGCGCATGGGACATCCTCGGAGCCGGAGGATTTTTGCTGAGCAATTATCAGGAAGATTTCTTTGATTTCTTTGTGCCGGGTGAGGACTTTGATTTCTTCGACGGAACAGAAGACCTTTTAACCAAGATCGAATATTACCTGTCACATGAAAAGGAACGGAAAGACATTGCCGAAAATGGCTTTTGCAAAGTCGCCAAACAACACACTTACCTGCACCGGGTACGCACCATGCTCGAAACCGCAGGACTTTAAAACACCGATATTTTTGATAAAGGATAGATTTTATGACTGAGCATGACCTGCACATTACCATTTGCAATCCAACTTATAACGAGTCCGTGTCTTTGCAATTTTTAGACATCCTTCTGGACGAAACGCTGCTTTATGACAGCACGATCTATGTCCCAACGGCATGTTTTGAAACAGTAAGCACCCGAAATCACCGCCTGCCGTGCAAGCAGGTCTATGAATTGCTGCTGCGCCTTGCCACAGAGTATCCGGTCATTCTTACTGCGGATGCACCGGCTGACCTGGAGCAATACAGTGTACTTTCTTCCTCACCCGAACCAGTCACGTTTGATTCCTTAAAAGCGGATTGTTATATCGTCTCCCGCTACAAACAGCTCCTGCAGCAACAGGACTATTTTGATGCGGCTGTCAGCAGCCTGTTAGAGCTTGCCCAGTCCATCCAGAAACAGGAAGAACTGGTCTCGTATCTTTCGGATATGCTGTCTGAAGCACCTGCCTACCAGTACCTCTATGCCGGAAGCCAGCCGTTTTTAATCTACACCGGAGACAGTGTCTGCTACCAGATCCTGACCGTATTTGCCAGACAGTTTGGCGCGGCACTTCACAGGCTTGGCTATCTCGTAGAATATTTTGATCTGTCATCCGAAGATTTTACCGAATCCTACCGCCTCATCGGCAGGCATTATCAGGCGGTCATCGGTGTCCAGAGCTATATGTTTTCCGTGAAACTGAATAACGGCATGGGATTTTTACATGACAAAATTGGGGGGCCAAAATATAATTTCCTTTTTGACCACCCGTCCAGATTCGAAAATCATCTGAAAGATGTTCCAAGCCAGCTTACGCTCCTGACCGTAGACCGCAATTACGCTGCCTACGCCAGAAAGACTTACCCGGTCGATGCCATCTTTTTTCCACCGGGAGGCATACGCACCTCGTTTGAACCACAGGAACGTATTTATGATGTGACCTTTATCGGAAGCTACTTTGATAATTTTTCTTTTGTGCTGGAGCTTTTTTCTGAATTTGACCGGAAAGAACGTTTCCTCGCCAACCGTTTCTGGCTCATCATGAAAAAAAATCCATCCCTGCCGGCAGAACATGCGCTGTCTCTGGCACTGGACCACTATCACATGCAGCTTTCCTGGAATGAATTTGCAGAACTTTTCCACAAGTTCCGGGATCTTCCGGTCTATCTGTCCACCTATTACCGCATGAAGGTGTTGAAAACTCTTCTGGATGCCGGTGTTCCGGTGCATGTATTTGGTACAAGCTGGAGCACCTGCCCGCTCCGTGAAAATCCAAATTTTCTCTGGCATAACAAAGACCTCTCCACGAGCGAATGTCTTTCTATCTGGCAACAGTCTAAGATCGCGCTAAACACGATGACCTGGCACAAAGATGCCATTACCGAACGTATTTTAAATGCCATGCTTCAAAAAGCGGCAGTCCTCACAGAGCGCAATCCTTATATGGAAGAACATTTTTCCGACGGAAAGGATGTGCTGCTCTATGACTTAGATCAGCTTTCTGCCCTGCCAGAACTTGTGCGTTCTGCGCTCTCTGACCCGGCACAGCTTTCCCGGATCGCACAAAACGGCTATCAAAATGCCCTTACAGACCATACCTGGGACAGCCGGGCAAAAGAATTTATACATATTTTAGAGAAATCCAGTGCACAAAAAAATGAGGGGTAAATCCCTCATTTTTCTTTTACCCCGCTGCCTGGATGATTTTTTCAATCTGCTGGCGGAACGTATAGTATTTCTGAACCGTTTCAAACCCATGACGTGCAATACGGTTCCGCTCGCTTTCATTTCGCAGATAAAAATCTGCTTTTGCATACAGATCTTCGACGCTTTCATAAACGACGAAATCATCCCCGATCGTAAAATACTCCGGCATCTCTGCCTGAAAGTTTGTCAGCAGGAAACCGCCACATCCTAATACATCAAAAACCCTTAACGGAATTCCACTTTGGATGATCTTCAGTGAAATATTCAGATTTATCCTACTGGATTTAAAAATTTCCGGCATCTGCTTATAATAATCTGCATATCCCATATATTCTACTTTATCGAGACGGGCATCCTTATCGGTGGAATACAGCCTGACTGCATGATGACTGGACAATACTGCCAGTGCCAGATACCGTTCCCTGCCAGTGATCTCACACGCCATCATATATTCCAGTTCCGCTTTTGTAACAGCCACCTCTCCATTGGATGCTTTCTGATAGCACACATTTAATTCCTGCAAAAGCGCATCATCCAGCAGGTCTCCCAGAAAATATCCGCCATACACCTTCATCTGCGCCTGGAGGATTCCATCGAGATATCCTCTCTGATAAGTATTTAGCGGCCCCATATAATACTGGTACTCGGTCTGATAAAGTTTTCCGACTAGCGATATATCCGTCTGATCAGCTTGCTTTGCCGTATAACGGGAAAACGTCTCCACATCTGCTGCAAGCGGCATATGATAAGCTGCAATCCCCTGTTTTTTATATTCCTCCGCCTGGATCCGGTCAAAAAAGAAGATCCGGTTACAGGAATTTTTCATCGTTTCGATATTGCGGATATGGATCGGTGCATCATACACCCACGATACATAACGAACCTGCTCCCTCTCACACACCATGGACACCAATGGTGCATAATTGATAGAAAACACCATATCATATTTTTTCTGTTTTAACTTCTTTTCCAGAAGATCCACGATCCCATCATCCACTTCCCAGTCACTCTGCTGGTAAAATAGGGTATCATATTCTATTCCCAACTGTTTCCATGCACGTTCCACCCCTTCATTCATAAAGGAATACCACTGATAGAACAATATTTTCATCGGTTTCTGCTCTCTTCCTCAATTATTTGCAATAACTGCTCTGCACGCGCTTCCCAGCTTGCCATCGCATTTGCCTTATTTTTTGCCGCTCTTGCGATCTCTAAGCGTTTCTTTTCATCCGCAAGCAGTCCATTTAACAGCCCCGGCAGTTTTTCCAGCTCCCGTAACTCAAACCTTACTGTTTCGTCTCTGTAAAATTCCTCCAGCTGACTGCTGTTATCACTGACGACTACGGCTCCGGCAAGCATACTGTCCGCGATCCGCTCCGTAAATCCATCCTTATGCCACGCCATCACATTTAAAGACAGCTTTGTCTTTTGCAGCACCGCTGCCGCCTCGTCGCCCAAAACCGCTTCGTGCATGCAAAGCAGAGGATTTTTTGCAAACGGACTGTTCTTCCATGTATCTCCAAATACATGCAGTTTTATCCCTGCCTGCAGGATCGTTTCTACCACCTTTTCACGGTAATAAAACATGATACACTGGATCACTTCTTTGAACTCACCGAACCGTTCCAGAAACGCCTCCTGATCCAGCGTTATCTTATAATAATCCAGTGTTTTTTGAAATGCCAGTTCCGCTGTGATGTCCGGATTTTTTCTCATAACAGATAAAAACCGTGCTGCAAGAAACTTTATTTCCCTCGCACTACTCGTTATCGCGGCAAGTTTGTTCCGGTAATCCGTATAAGTTCCCAGAAATGCCACATCATAGATCCGTTCGTCATCGTTACCGCCCTCTGCCATCCGCCTGCCTCCCGGTGGCAGTAAATACGCATCTGCAACGCCTTTGTCATATTTTCGGATAAACGCCTGATAATTTCTGTCATGCGTGAGGATGTAATAGCGTTTCGGCGCACACTGCAGCTGCTTTTGCATCCAGATGGGATGATCCAGTACAAAATTATATTTCGGTCCCCCGATCAGATCCTGAAAATAGCTCTCTCCATCTTTCCGCTGTACCGAAAAGATCCATGCCTGAAATCCGATGGATGCCTTATATCTCTCACCAAGCAGCCTCGAAAGTCCCTGCACATCCTCCGCTGCAACATCATAAAACCGGATGGCGTTTCCTTTCGCATACAACGCCTTTGCCAGTTCATTTGCCAGAATGTTTAATATATTATAGCAGCAACTGTCCCCGAGGTAAATCAGGATCGGCTGTGTCGCATCATAGTAATAAAAATACGCTTCCGTCCGCGTGATCATCTGCTGTAAAAAAGCCTCTACTTTCGGCGCACTCTCGACTGCAAGCCCCTCGGTCAAAACCGCCTCTACGACTGCCTCAAACAGCCCTCTCTCCTGCAAAAATTCACGGTATCTTCCGGCAATGTAGGCATCGGTACAAAACTCGCACCAGATATCCTGCACTCCATTTTCTACGTCTCCTGCCCCCGCTTTTTCTGTCTCTCCTGCCAGAAATGAAGCCGGCAGCAAATACACCGTTTCACGCTCTGCCACGCGAAGAGCCAGCTCATATTCTCTTTTGGCCGGAAGTCTTGTATTTTTCCCACCTGCCTCAGACAAAAGTTCTTTTTCAAGCAAAATACCATTTGCTACGATACGCTCATCTAACAGCAGCTCTTCCATGCCAAGCTCCCTGCTCTCGTCCTGCTCCCACAGACATGCCGCCCGTATACCTTTTTTCTCCAATGCCAGTTTAATCGTCTGTTGTGTCACAGGAACTTCTTTTCCCCGGCACAACCACAGATATTCTTTCATATACCGCTGCTATTATTCCTCTCTCTTATATTAATTTTTATCGGCAATTTTCCGATATATAATTAGATAAAATACATATGGTGGCTTAGATGGAAAAAAATACAGTAAACACATCACCGATTGACAGTACAGCAATAAAAATTATAAAAAACCATTACAATTTTTGCTATTTACATGCAATGCTGGAAAAAATTCAACACATTTCCGTTGAGAACCTGATTGTTGGTTCTTCTTACGGATTATATGGCATTATAGAGTCTTTATTTCAAAATGGTGCGCTGAATTTATCTATGCATAATCAGGATATTTATTATGATTTTCTTGCTGTCAAACAGGCCGTAAAAAATGCTTATACCAAACCAAAACGCTGTTTTATTCTGCTCGGTTACTATGCTCTGGGACAAGATTTGTCTTCTCAATCGCGTCTCGGTCATACTTTAATAAAACAAATCTATTATCCACTATATCGTGACTCACACAACTTGGATCTTTCTGAATACTTCGATATTTGGAAATGGGCTGATGTTTACCAGACATTTGATTGTCCAGATAATGCTATATTAGAGCTCAAAGAAACCATAGATTATTTTATCTGGCAACAGGGTTCTTATTTTAATTCCCATTGTGAGCGGGGCACCTCTATGTCAGAAAAATTAAATGGTATCCTCTGGGACAGATGCCAACCCTCTTTACGAACCCAGCTTGCTCAAGAACGTGCGGATTCTCATAATAAACTAGTACATTATGAAACATCCATTTGTGAAAATAAACAGCTTCTGGATAAGCTTATGTTATATTTATCTTCACAAGAAATTCAACCTATTATTGTGATCCCTCCATTTTCAGATGAATATAACCATTTCATACTCCCTGCTTACCATGAACAGATTTTAAATGTACTTGAGAAAATGCCCTACGATATTCACTATATTGATTTTAACCACTATAAGATCTGGTCATCCCTTGACTTTTTTGATGCAGATCATCTGAGCCAACAAGGGGCTATACGATTATCCGCTCTTTTAAATGACACATTTATTTTAAATCAGTAATAACTATTTTTATAATAATCTTTATACCGGAGGATTTTTAATCATGACACACTATGAAAAACCATATATTATCGCAGAAGCCGGATGCAACCACAAAGGCGACATGGAGATCGCCAAAGAACTGATCAATGTTGCAGCCATGTTCTGCCATGCAGATGCGATTAAATTTCAAAAACGCTGCCCGAAAGAACTTCTGACCCCGGAGCAGTACAACGCACCGCATCCAAACCCTTGTAATGCCTACGGTGACACCTATGGTGCCCATCGGGAGTTTTTAGAGTTCACTGTTGACCAGCACGCCCAGTTAAAAGAATGGTGTGAAGAAGCCGGCATAACCTATTCCACATCCGTCTGGGATATGACTTCCGCAAAGGAGATCGCCTCTTTGAAACCAAAATTCATCAAGATCCCATCTGCATGCAATACACATTTTGAGATGCTGCAGTGGCTCTGTGACAACTATCAGGGCGAGATCCAGTTATCTTTCGGAATGACAACCCATGCGGAAGAGGAACAGATCGTGACACTGTTTGAAAACAACGGACGTGCAAAAGATCTCGTGCTTTTCAACTGTACTTCCGGTTACCCGGTACCATTCTCTGATATCTGTCTGTTAGAGATCGAGCGCATGAAAAAAAGCTACGGCTCCCGCGTAAAGAAGATCGGCTTCTCCGGTCATCATCTCGGTATTGCCGTTGATGTTGCCGCTTACACCCTAGGCGCAAGCGTGATTGAACGTCATTATACGTTAGACCGTACCTGGAAAGGCACCGACCATGCCGCATCGTTAGAGCCGGATGGCGTGCGTAAGCTTGTCCGAAACTTAAACGCTGTCTATGACTCTTTAACCTACAAGTCCGAAGAAATCCTTCCGATCGAACAGGTACAGCGTGAGAAACTGAAATACCGCAAACACTAAACAGGAGCAGCACATGAATATACTATTTTATCAATATGGCAGCATTTGTGAACCGGATATCATGGAAGGATTTGAGGAATTAGGCTTTCATGTGGACTCCATTTCAGAAGAGATTAAAAACAAGTCCCTGACTGGCAAAGAGCAGATACAGCTGATCGATCAGGCTCTTTCCAAAAGGGACTATCAGTTTGTCTTTACCATCAATTTTTATCCTGCCATATCCGAATGTTGTAACATCTATCACATTCCTTACTTATGCCTGATCGTGGACAGCCCTATATTAGAGCTCTATTCGGATGCGATTAAAAATCCGTGCAACCGAATTTTTCTGTTTGACCGGGCACTCTATGAAGAATTTGCACCGTCAAATCCAGACTGCATTTTCCATATTCCACTCGCAACGAACGTCAATCGCTGGGATCGTGTCCTGTCACAGGCATCAGCGCAGCAGAAATTGTCTTTTTCTTCCGACGTTTCTTTTATCGGTTCTCTCTATTCCGAGAAGTGCCCTTATTATGAGTTAAAGTTTCCTTCCACTTACAGCAAAGGTTATATTGAGGGACTTTTACAGGCGCAGAAAAAAGTATATGGCTATTTCTTTCTGGAAGAAGCACTGGATCCGGCTCTGGTAAACGATATCGTGTCTCATACACCGACCTTTTATCAGTTTCCGGAACGCTCACGGAAAGACTACCGCGCCGCATTAGCGCAGTTTTATCTTGGTCCGAGGATCACCGAATTGGAACGCGTTGAAATGCTTACCGCACTTGGCTCTCATTTCTCTGTGGATCTTTATTCCAATAGCAATGCTTCCAGCCTTCCGGTGCATTTTCGAGGACGTGTCAAAACACATACCGAAATGCCGCTTGTTTTCCATGAAAGCTGCATCAACCTGAATATGACCGCAAAGTCCATCCGTTCCGGTATCCCACTGCGTGTCTGGGACGTACTGGGTTGTCAGGGCTTTTTAATTTCGAACTATCAGGCAGAGATCCCGGATTATTTTGTTCCTGGGGAAGACATCGTCCTTTATTCCTCCAAAGAGGAACTTCTGGATCTGACCGCATACTACCTTTCCCATCCCGCTGAACGGAAAGAGATCGCACACAATGCCTATGAAAAGGTTAAGGCGCACCACACTTACCTGACCCGTATTACACAAATGTTAGAAACCGCTTTCCATCTTTAAAATTTTCGATATAATGTAAAATTGAAAAAGTGTGTTCGATCAATCGGAACACACTTTTTTTAATACAGGCTTTAATATGGCATCTACCTGCGCCATCGCAATATTTATTCCCTCTTCATATCCATTCAACAGCCTGATTCCACGCTCTGCAATCTCCTTTACAGACAGCTCCTCAGCCGTATAGATATCCTCAGCAACGGCATACTCCGTCTGCTTTGCATAAAACTTAATGAAATTCATAAACTGTTCCTGCTCATCAATATCGTTGACCTTGCCGATCCGGCGGACCATCTCCTGATACTCAGCCGTATTCTGTCCATTGCTCTCTTCCAGACGGATCAGGGTCTGGTATGCTTCTCTTCCTGCCACGATCTGTTGTTTCAATTCATCCAGATAGTCGTCTAAATGATAAAACTCTCGCTCTAAGTCGATTTTTTCCTCTTCTGTCAGCATCCGTGGTGCACTTTTAATGATCGCCGGGAAATCCTGCTCTTTTTTGCACAACTGATTGATCGCCTCTTTCAGTGTCAGTTCGACCGCTCCATGTATTCTGGCTCCACCCTCGGTTGCATTGTATACGGTTATCTTTCCTGCATTCCGTTTGATCGCCAGTTCAAACCATTTACGGTAAGAATCCATCTGTATGTCTGTCCGTAACATACTTCCATCCATACCCTCTACTTCCACAAGCAGATCCTCATCACGCTTGTTTGCTTCACTCTCAGCAAATCCACTGACATGCGTTTTTCCACCGGTATATGCCAGATCCTGACCGATCAGGATGATCTTTTGAAAGCCCAGAAACTCTGCTAAGGAGAACGCATCTGTCGCTACAGAACCACCGGTATGCAGCTCTCCTAATTTCTCTCCACAGCGTTTTTCTATTACTTCCTCAAATCCTTCAAATCCTGCCGGAGACTCATAAAAGAGGCGGCTCTTATTTTCTTCTGCTATCGTCGGGATCGAGTTTGCAGTCAGAACAATCGGGTATTGACGGATCCGTTCCTCCTTAAATAATTCCGGATTCTTTCGCGGATCTACACTGATCCCAATATGAAAATCAATGCCCTCTCTTGTCAGTGCCTTCAATGCCGAATCCACTGCAATAATAAAGGCGCGGTTTCCTACCTCTTTTAACTGTCTGATATTTTTATCCAGTGACGGTCCAGCCGAGACGATAATGGCAGGGATTTCTGATATATCATACTGGTTTATCGCCTGTTTTAAATTATTGATGGAACTCTCCCTCAATACATACGGCAGATTATATAGCAGATTATCTGCTAACTGCTTTCCGAATGCGACCTCCGTATTCATATTAAACACATGCTTCTTTATGCAATAAAGCATTTTCTCGATATATTCTTCTCCCTGCTTAAGATATAAAACATCATAATTCGGCAGAATATATTGTGTTACCAGATTTCGGTTTTCATAACCGATCCATTCATCCAGTTTACCATGCAGCCGTTCCTCATTGATGCCCTCTACCACAAGATAGACCCATTCTTTCTCCATGATATCATCCAATGGGAACTCCCTCATTGCCAAAATAAAATTCTCATGATCCGGCTCGTAAACGATCATCTTCTGCGTTCCATTACACATCTTACAAAGTTCACGCACCACTCTGCCATCCGACAGCCCAAACACGCAGATCACGGCATAATCCTTAAATTTATTACACCCTTTTGCATATTTCTGCGCTGCCAGTTCCGGCTCATATATACTATTTAAACGCCAGTTATATCCATCTCTTTCCTGGCATATTATTTTCTGATGATTGATTGTTTCTGTCACAAAACAATGTTCAAGATCACAGTCTTTCACGGACTGATACTTTAAAATAAACTTTTTCTCCAAACATTCCAGTGCCTGTTCATTGCGTTCTAGTATCTCCACTGTCCATCCCCCTGTTTTTATTCTTCCAAGAGTTCTAATTCTTCCGGGATATCATAATATAATAAATCTGCCAATGCGAGTGCATCCTTATGCTGATACGATGTTACAAGTTCCTGCAGATCATCTCTTACCTTCTGCTGCATTGTCATTCCGGCATTCTCCGGTAATTGCGCCAATAATTCTGTCAACGTCTGCATTTTTCCGCTTACTTCCATCAGCAGCCCCGCCAATGTCTGATATGCTTCTTTTTCACTGTTCTGATAAAACAAATCGGCACATGTTTTCAACTGCTCTGTCAATTTCTGTTCTTCCATATCCATTCTCCTATGAAACCGCAGTTCATCGGTTATCTGCATACAAAAAATAAAACCGGCAGTAAACTGCCGGTTTTATTATGTTCGTACGATTGTCTCTTACAATTACTGTAACAGAGAAAGTACACCCTGAGTAGACTGGTTAGCCTGAGCAAGCATAGACTGTCCTGCCTGAGCAAGGATGTTGTTCTTGCTGTACTCAACCATCTCTTCAGCCATATCTGTATCACGGATACGAGACTCTGCTGACTGAGTATTCTCAGCGATGTTATCAAGGTTAGCGATTGTGTGCTCTAAACGGTTCTGGATAGCACCAAGTTTAGATCTCTGCTCAGATACCATGCTGATAGCTTTCTGAACGGAACACATAGCTGCACCTGCTGCTGAGAAGCTAGAAACTTTAAGAGAGTTTACTCCTAAGCTAGATGCAGACATAGAGTCGATAGAAACTGTGATGGTCTGTCCGCAAAGAGAACCAACCTGAAGGTTCTTTCCTGTGAATTTACCATCGATTAAGTTCATGGTGTTGAACTGAGTTGTAGAAGAGATTCTTGTGATCTCAGACTGTAACTGGTCAATCTCTTTCTGGATAGCTGTTCTATCAGCAGTTGTGTTAGTATCGTTTGCTGCCTGAGTAGATAACTCATTCATACGCTGTAAGATAGAGTGAGTCTCGTTTAATGCACCCTCAGCAACCTGGATTAAAGAGACACCGTCCTGAGCGTTGTCAGAAGCTTTGTTTAATCCACGGATCTGGCTTCTCATTTTCTCAGAAATTGTTAAACCAGCAGCGTCATCACCTGCACGGTTGATTCTGTAACCAGAAGATAATTTCTCAGAAGATTTTGCCTGAGCTCCTGTTGTGATACCTAACTGTCTGTTAGCGTTCATAGCTGTAAGATTGTGCTGTACTACCATAATTCATTTTCCTCCTTGAATTGACTGTGGCTTCCATGCCACATATTGTGTTTCATAACTTCCATCTTCCCGACCGTACGCTTCGTTCCAACTTCCGTTATCAAGTAACATTTTGTTTACTTGTATTATATATCGGAAGAAACTTCCAATACTTTATAGAAAAAGAAAAATCTTTTTACTATTTTTTATTATCCAGAAATTGCGGGTCATTATAATTGTTTTTCATCATGTTTTTATAGTACTGGTTTACAATTTTCTGACTCTTGCGTACCTCTCTTGCCTGGGAACGCACGGCTGTGAATTTCTTCTCCATCAGCTCTTTGTTCTGTGCCTCCTGTTTCTGGATCAGAAGGCTTTTATCCGTTATCTTGCGGATCAGATCCTGCATGATATGGATCTGCTCTTTATACTGCTCCCTGTTTCCATCCAGTTCTTCTTTTACCCTTGCAAATACTTCTTCAAAGCCCGCATCCAGTTGTTCTAACTGGTCAATAAATTCTGCCTTCTTCTCCACAATGCGGTCAAAATCATCCGGATCGAGATTTGGGTCTTCCAATGCCTCTCTCTGTTCCTGGTCTGCCAGAATGATCTGATCCAGAATACGGATCTTTTTCTGCAGACTTTCCATTAATATAGTAAGATATAATTTATCCATATATCGGGTTCTTCCTTATCTATGACGCAGCATGTGCCGTTTTCATAACTTCTTTCCAGGTATCACGCATGGTACGCAGATGTTTTAATACTTCCTCTAAGATTTCTGTATCCTTTTTCACATTGGCTTCCTGAAGCCGCATCATCAGGTAATCATAAACCGAATCAAAATCTTTCGCTACCGGATACTTATGGTTTAAGGTTGCCTTAAACTCCTCTATGATTCGCTCCACCTTCATGATATTATTATGTGCTTTTACAATATTCTTATCCTCGATTGCCATGATTGCAAGGTTGCAGAATTTGATTGCTCCCTCATAAAGCATTAAGGTCAGCTCCGCCGGGGATGCTGTCATGATCTTGTTGTTTGCATATGCTGTATATCCCTGATTTTTCAGCATTGTAAGTATCCTCCATGTGTTTTTATGTTATAAACGTCAAGGCATACAGTTTGTTTCATACTGTATGCCTGTTCCATTCTATCAGCTTCCAAACAGATTACTCATAGATGATGTCTGACTTTGTAATTTACTGAGCGCAGTCTCCATTGCAGAGAACTTATTATAGTAGTAATCTTCCTGATCCTGCAGTTTCTGTTCCCATTTCTTGATCAGGTCAGTATAATCACTGTACTCCGATGCCATTTCCTTATCGTTATAAACCTTATAGACACTGCTTAAGGTAGAAGTCTGCATCTTCTTACCCACACTCTCATAGAGACCATTGGTAAGCTGCTGCATAAATTCAATTACCGAATCCGGATCTTCGGTAAGTGCTGCCATCAGCTTGTCTGAGTTACCGGAAACAGATGCATCATCCTCGTCCCCATCAATATGGTACGCATTCTGCTCATTTTCTGCCGCATTTAAGTATCCCAGTGTCTTGATACCAAAGGTAGACAGATAGTATTTCTTTCCATTGATCTCGTATCCTTTGCTCATGGCAGATGTCATAGTGTTCATAATGCTCTCTAAGCTGTCATCCCGACGGAGCAGAGATGATTTGATCTTATCTTCCCACTTCTCTACCTCTGTATCAGACATCGCATCCTTTTCTTCATCCGTCAGCGGTTCATATCCCTTTGCAGAATCTGCATTATACAGGGATGTGATCTCATTGATCAGAGAGTTGTACTGGGTCAGGAAATCCTTGATCTTATCGTACATACCCTGGACATCTGACTGTGTGGTAATGGTGATCGCATTCGCATCGCCTGTTCCGGTTACTGCCTGTGCGGTGATCATCAGTCCATTGATGGAGAACTGGTTGGAGCTTCCGGTATACTCAATGTCATTTAATACGATCTTGGCATCCTTACCATCGATCTTGCTGGCATCGGAATTACTGTTTGCATTTAAATAATCCATATTTGTCTTTGCATCATTTACTTTAGCGACAAATGCATCGACCGCATCCTGATATTCCTGTGTCGTATTGTCCATTTTCGCAAGGTCTGCAAGTGCGCTGTTCTCTTCCATGGTTTTCTCACCATCAGAAATCGTAGTATTATTAGCAGCGATCACATCGGCGTAGGTATTCACCTCTGTTGTCACTGCTGTAGCACCACCGGAAGCATAAGCTGCCTTGATACTTGCTACAATATTTGCTCTTGTATAGCTGTCAGTCTCATCCAGCACGGTATCGGATACTGCCTCGAAGCTGTTTACTTTGCTGATATTGCTGGTTAATGTTTCAATGACTTCTTTGGACAATCCGGATGCTTCTTTTAATGCAGTCAGACGGTCGGAAGATTTGTCCACCCCGCTTACCTCTGCACCCTTTACATACTCGGTGTTTGTCACTTCTGTTCCGGCACCTACTGTTGCAGATTTTCCATCGGTTACAAACTCTTTTTTCTCCGTGTCATACTCTTTCATAACACTGCCTTCAAGCTTGTAAGTCTTTCCATCAGAACCTGCAAAAGTGCCATCATCATTTGGTGAATATGTCGTACCATCATCTGCTGTATATTTGTAAAGTCCGGTTCCAACCTCGTTTGTGGTCGTCTCATAATAGGTTGTGGTCTCATCCATCATGGCAAGTTTTGCCTGCTGTCCATCTGCTGCAGTATAAACATAATACTTATTGCCATTTGCATCTTTCTCACTGGTTGCCTTGTAAACCAGTCCGTTTGTGTCTACATAGTCACCATCTGCATTCTTGGTATAGACATTATTTCCATCATCCTTTGCTGTGGTAACTGCCTGGATGTACTTGCCATCTTTTTCATAAATGATGCTGCCATCATCCTGTGTCTTTGTTTTGGTATAAACATTGCCATCTGCATCCATTACAGAATTAACACGCTCGGTTGCTGTCATGGCAAGCAATGTCTTTACCTCTTCCTGCTGTGCACTGGAAAGACTGCTTCCGGTCAGTGCATCCTGCATTGCCGAATAAGCAGTTGCATAGCTGTATGCTGCAGAAAGGTTTGCATTCTGTGCCTGTGCTGTCTCTGTAGCAGCCAATGCCTGTGCATAAGCCTCTACTCCGGACTTCACATTTTCTGCAACCGTCTTTCCATCACTGGTAATGTATTTGGTATAGGATTCATAGGTTGCTGTTGTTGAAGAAGAACCTACGCATAATCCTAATTTTGCAAGTGCAGAAGATCCATCTACATTGGCTCCGGTTAAAGTAAAGTCATTGGCTGTACCGGTCTCTTTGGAGCTGACATAGATACGTCTGTTATTTTCATCATAGCTGGCATTGACACCGGCATCCTTTAATGAATTGATCACCTGCTGCACCGTTGTTCCCTGGCTCACGCTGATGGATTTCTTGGTTCCATCTCCCAAATTGACATCAATGGTTCCGTCTCCGCCGGTATATCCAAGCTCTGCCAGTGTAGTGGAGGAAGTTGTTCCGCTGGCTAATTTACCACCGGTTAAATATCCTGCCTGTGCAACCTGAAGGATATTTAATTTCTGTGTACCATTTACCGCATTGTTGGTTGTCGTAACCGTTGCTTTTGTGGTATCAGAGCTTGTAGTTGTCTTTAAATTATAGTTTTTGGAAAAACGAAGTCCATCCAGACTGGTATATAAACTGTAGATCTTGGTGTTTAATGTTTTCCATGCATCCTGTTTCCATGATAACTTGGTCTGTGCTTTTTTGTATTTATTGGTCTTGTAATTATAAGAAGAAACCAATGCGGAAATAATGCTTTCCGTATCCAGACCTGATGTTAAACCTGTGATTCTAATTGGCATATCCTTACTCCTATCTGATGAGACTACTCACCTGAATTAATCTTAAAGTTTCTCGTCGACTAACAGTCCTGCCACTTCCCAGACCTTGGCGATCATATCCAGTGTCTTTTCCGGTGGATATTCCTTTAATACTTCCTTGGAATCTTTGTCGATGATCTTGATCATAACCCGATTGGTCTTATCATGAATTCCAAATACTGCTTCAGAATTATGTGCTTTTTTGTTGATCTCTTCCACTGCCTTTTTGATCTGTGCATTGCTTGCACTTCCTGTCAGACCATTCTGGTCTGCCGTCTCTGCTGACTGACCGTCTGTCTCAGTCTCTTTTTTCTTTGGTACGACTTTCTCTGTACTTACTGGTGCCTCGGATGTGACAGTCATTTCGCTGTCCATCTTTGCTTCTGATGTTTCCGATGATGCACTGTTGTACGATACCACTGCGTGGTTCATTCGCTCAATCGCCATCGTTATGACCTCCATTTCATCTGATACTGCTGTCTTTCGCACTTCCGTGTGCTCTTCGTCTATTTTTTCTATATCTTATATCGGTTTCTTTTTTATAAAATTAATACCGGAGCACAGCTTTTCTTCTGCCTCCGGCATTTTTCCTATTTCTTATAACAAATCCTTCAAAGATGCAATGGCGTCTACATTTAATGCGGCCTGATTCTCTTTCTGAATCTGTAAATATACTTCTTTCCGGTAGATCGGCACATCTTTTGGTGCAGAAATTCCGATTTTGACCTGATCTCCGCGGATCTCCAATACCGTAATCTCGATATTGTTATTCACAACCAGCGATTCTCCTTTTTTTCTTGTCAGTGCCAGCATGCCTATTCCCCCGTTTCCTTTTTTCTCGCCTGCATTGCCTCATAAAGATTAAACTTAACAGGGTAATCTTCTTCTACGATGATCTGGCAGCCCTTTTTGGTATCCGTGTTGATGACAACCGGTGCTTTTAAGTTTACCGTAGATTTTTTGGCATCCGGTGTTGCGGTTACCGTGACAAGCACATAGGTGTTCTCATCATTTAACGCACCTAACGGAGCTAATACTTCATCATTTACGGTAGGATTATAATCCGGTTTTACTTCATTTGGATGTACAACCGGGAATGCTACCGCCGGCTCATCCATGGACTGAAGCCACATGATCGAAGCTGTTTTCTTTTCTTTTTCTTCGTCAAAGATCAGTGTAAACTTCTGTAAGAACGGGAAACCGATCATACCACCATCCATCGTAATGATCTTATCGTCTTCAATGTCAATCTCCCCGAATAATCTTGTATTTGCCTTCATCCTGTCTTCCTCCCGTCTCTCTGTTATCCTATAAATAGCTTAACAGTGTCACCTGATTTACCTTGGATGCCGCCTGTAGGGATGCCTGATATGCAGTATAAGCAGAGGTATAATCGATAATGATATCGGACAGCTCACGGTCTTCGTTGGTTGATTTCAGCTCTTCCATTGTGGTCTGCTGGTTTGCCATACGATTCTTTGTCAGATCAAGGCTCTGTCCCTTACTTCCGACATCAGTCTGTGCCAGAACAACGCCCTCTAAATAGCCATCAAAGCTGCCAATGTAACTGTTATATAATTTCTGCAGATTATCATCCGCATAGTCAGCTTCTTTTTTTGCTGCGGCAAGCCAGCTCTCCAATTTCGCCTGACATTCATCTGATGAGTATTCTTCCATCTTCATCATCTTCTCGATATCTTCTACCTTCTGGTTTGCATCCATTGCATACTGTACCGCATCAATCATCTCATCCACATCTCTGCCGATCGCACTGTCAAATACGCTTGCTGCCAGAGTATTTACGGTCAGCGTCTGGTTTGCTGCCACAACGTAATTGATATCCTGATAAATGACATTTCCTTCATCGTCAAAATGCTTGTACTCTAATATATTGTTCGGATCTGTGACATCCTTGCAGTCATAATAATACTCCGGACGGACCTCACCATTGGAAAAACCTGTCTTGGTATATGAAATTTCAAGCTGTGCCTCTCCGTTTTTTACGGTAGCTGCAGTGTCATTGTTTAAGATCATCTCTCCGCTGTGACGGATAATGACTGCCTCTCCGTCCGGAATCTTATATTCACTTCCGCCACTTGCAGCCAGCCAGTCTTCATAGGTGTCATATATCGTTGCCTGAATGGTCGGAGATGGTATCGTTCCTGCCGCATCTTTGTAATGCAGTTCTACTTCTCCGACATTAATGGTGTTATTATTGGCATCTGTTCTCGTACCTGCGGTTTCTCCATTGATGGTACCAATATCTCCATATCCAAAGCGGATTCGCTGATAAGCCGCATGCGTATGATCTGCGATCGTGCCGTTTAAAACATCATTTTCTGTCTGCGGAACTGTTACCTCATTTCCATAATAACGGTGTTCTTCCAGATCCGAATAAGTAAACTTCTGTGATATCTCATAGGAAGTAGTTGTCTCATCTTCCATAAAGGTAAGTTTTTTATTGGTACGGTATCCGGTAAAAACAGTTCTTCCCGCATAATCTGCATTTCCCTCGGAATAAACCTGTTTCCGCAGTTTTTCCAATGTTGTCAGAATCGTCTTTCTGTCATCTGCTGTGATCTGGTCACTGGCACCATACTCACACTGGGTACGGATATCGGTCAGGATCGTCTTCATATTGGAAAGTGCGGTCTCTGTTACATCCAGCCAGGACTCCGCATCCGGTATATTACGTTCATAATACTGTTCAATTTCGCTTAAGTTGCTGCGCAGTCTCAGTGCACGAATTGCAATCACCGGGTCCTCAGAAGGGCGCTGAATTTTTTTCTGGGATGTCATCTGCTGATTCAGGTTATCAACATTGATCTTATTTCCATTAATATTGCTTGATGTATTATGTAAAATAATATTATTGGTAATACGCATCTGTCATTTCCTCCTATACACCGGTTTCCTCGATCAATTTATCATAAACCTCTGCCATAACAGAGATCATCTTGGATGATAAATTGTAGGCGTTCTGGAATTTGATCAAATCCAATGCTTCCTCATCCTCGTCTACGCCGGAAACGGACATTCTCTGTGTTTCAAGCTGGCTCTGGATATTGGTAAAATTCTGTTCAAAAATCTTTGCCTTCTGTGCATCAATCGACACATCGGAGATCATACATTTTAAGAACCCGTCTGCAGAACCGCCACGGAACAATACGGTATCACTCTTTAATTTGGCAAGTTCTTCGATCAGATTATAATCATCTACACCGCTTTCTTCTGTACGGTAGCTCTGTGTTGCCAGTTTATCCGGCTCTTTTACACACAGGGAAGAGGCACAGATATTTGCTGCGGTAAGTTTATAATAGCTGCTTGATGTACAGCTTACCGTGCTTCCGTTAAATGCGGTGCTGCCATCGAAGAAATAATCGTCTCCGTTTAAGTCTGTTCCTGTAAAGAAAGAATAGTAATTGGTCTTGTCTCCGTTTAAGTCCTCTCCACCTAACATGATATCGTTAAACTTGGAAGCGAAAGAACGTAAGAACTGGTTCATCTGGGACATATAATAAGGAATACCCATCTGGTTGACAGAAGAGCCAATGGAAGCTTTCATTCCGTCTACTTTTAATCTCTGCTCTACGCTTAATGCGTTTTCCAAATTGAAGGTATAGGATGTTACATTGCCGTCTGCATCCAGTTCAAATTCAAAATCGGTATAGTTGTAGGTATTTCCGTTGATGGTCAGTACACCGGACTCCGGCATGGTCATCGCCTCAACCGCTGTAATGGATGGGCTGACTACCTGTACCTGTTTGCTGTTTAACACGTTCGCAACGCCGGTAAAGTTCTCACCGTTGTTACCATCACGGATATCAAACAGCGCTTTTAAGGAACCTGACATAGAAGATGCTCCGGCTGCAAAATTGTTACCGGTTCTCTTCCACTGTAAATCGTAAAGTCCGTCATTGTCAGACTGGTTCACTCTGTTTTCTCTTGCAACACAGGTTAATGTGTCGTAATCATAAGTATCTACTAAGATCTGTCCTCCGATCTTAACGGTATAGTAATTTGCTCCTGTCTCCATCTCCGGATAGTTGGAGTTCTTTACCGGTACCTCGGAAACCTCGGTCGGAACGATCTCAGATAACTCGTCGATCAGAAGTGCTCTCTGGTCACGGAGTTCATTTGCATAACCGCCCTGAACCTCGATGACATTGATCTGTTTGTTTAAGTTTGCGATCTTTTCTGCAATGGAGTTAATGTTTGCTACGGTAGACTTGATCTCCTCGTTAGCATTGTTCTGGATCTCGGATAATCCCTGATAGGTTGCATTGAAGAAAGTCGCAAAATTCTGTGCACTTCCGATGAACTGCTGTCTTGCATTGGTATCACCGGACTGGTTTTTCAACGTATCTAATGCATTGAACATCGTGTTTAAGATTGTTGAAAATCCTTTTGCAGAATCATCATCAATATAGTAATTCTCGATCTGCTGCATATAGTTTAACTTCGTCTCGTAAAGTCCTACAGAAGACTGATTATACCAGTATTTGGTGTCATAGTACTGGTTACGCAGCTGCGTAATGGATGTTGTTGTAACACCGGTACCAACCGCACCATATTTCTGGTACACACGAAGTGCATCTGATGCAACACGATTGGTCTGCTGTTTACTGTATCCGTCTGTCTGCACATTGGAAATGTTATTTGCAGTTGTATTTAAAGCGATCTGGTATGCACTTAAACCAGATGATGCAATGGTTAATCCAAAAAATGTTGATGGCATAAAGCACCTCTACTTTCTTTAGCCTAACTGTGTAATCAGATGTTCGATCATCTCATTGATCACATTAATGAAACGGCTGGACGCATTGTACGCGTTTTGGTATTTGATCATATAAGTCAGCTCTTCATCCGAAGAAACACCGATCACATTCTGTCTCTGGTTGTCTACGGTAAGAAGTGACTGCTGTAAGTTTGTCGCATTGGAACCAAATACATCTCCGTAAGTACCTAACTCTCCGATCATAGCGGTATAGTACTCTTTGAAGTTGTAGGTGTTGGTATCATTCGGGCTTAAGCTCAGTGATGAGTTTTCCCATGCTGCTGCAAGTGCTGCTGCAAGTGCCTGATCTACATCTCCGTTCTGTTTTAAATGTGGTAATACGGTCTCATCCAGAACAAGTGCATCATTTACACTGACACTGCGCATGGTATACTGCTTGGTTCCGTCGGTCGGATCTTCTTCATTATAAATATAATAAGTCTTTGCCTCTCCGGTTGCCGGATCTGTATAGCTTACCTCTGTGTAACGGTCTGTTCCGATCCTGCTGAATAACTCCTGCGGCGGCAGGCTGCCATCTGCACCAACACTGCAGTTATCCATATCCAGGATCAGCGTATTTTCATCTACGGTATAAGTTGTACCGCCAACGCCCGTCATTGTTACACTTCCGCCGCCTGCAAGTCCTGTAATATATTCCGATGCCGCAACATTCGGACATAAAATATCATTCAAAGATGTAACGATATTGTGGAATAACTGGTCAAGCTGTGCCTCTGCACGAAGCATAACAGACATATCCGTGGTATCGTTATACGTTCTCTTATCGACACCTTCCACATCTGTATAATCCGCCACCTTATCTCCTCTTGCCAGAACCAGTGCTTTGATCTCGCCCATATCGTTTTTATTTTCCGTTGAGATATCACGGTTAAAATTGAACAGGTATGTGTACTGGTTCTGTGACGGATCAGAAAGATATCCCCAATATGGTGTAACAAATCCGGTTGTCTTGTCTGTCTGCATCTCGATATGACGGCAGTTTAATTCATCAATAAACTCCTGTCCCTCAATACTTACCGTCACGACTCCGGTTGTTGTCTCTTTGTATGAGATATCCACCAGACTTGACAGTTCATCTAACGCCTGATCTCTGACATCACGAAGTGTCATCGCTGTCTCGATATTACCTGCCTCGATCTTCTGAATCTGCGTATTGAGATCACGAATCGTATCGCCAAGCTCATTGACACGGTTGATATCATCCTTTATCTGTGTATTGATATTGTACTGGTAACTTTTAAGACCCGAATAAATCGTATCTGATCTGCTGACAAAAAGCTGTGCTTTCTGGATCACAAGATTCTGATAGATACTGTCATCCGGTGCTTTATAGAACTCCTGAAATGACTCCCAGAAATCAGTAAGTGCCTCCTGGAACGCCTGTCCCTCAAGCTCCTGAAAATAGGTCTCTACTTCCGTGGTAGCTTCATGGGTCGCATTGTAAAATGCCTCACGTCCTGAGGTAGTACGATATAATCTGTCTAAGAAAACGTCTCTGGTGTGTACGACATCTCCTATCTTTACACCAAGACCTGACTGCTGCTTGCTGATTGCTGCAGTTGTATTGAATGTGACATAGTCACGATCTGCAAATAACACCTGCTGACGGACATATCCTGTTGTGTCAACGTTTGAAAGGTTATTTGCTGTTGTGTTTAACGCATTCTGCGCGCTCTGTAAACCGGCTACGCCGATAAACATACTTCCAAAACCATTTGCCATGGTAGTTCCTCCCTGCTGTTCTACTGCTTGGCGTCGAAGCCGCTGCTGCCTAAGATATCACCTGTGTTGTAGGCGTTTTTATCGTAATTGGCAGTCTCAGGTGCCTGTCGCATGCTTTTTAGCAAGGTAAGGTCAAATTCCACCATTTCCAATGCCTGTTTCAAAAGTGATTCGTTCTGCTGATTTAAAATACGCATCTGTGAGCCTACCTCCAGTAGTCTGTCACGCTGCTTTGTCAGCTTTTCCTGCTCCGTTGGCTGTTTTTCCAGATAACCGATCATCTTTGTGATGGTAAGTTCCTTCGGATCTTTGCCAAGTACGACTGCCATATCGGTCAGTACCTGTGTCCGCTTATGGGAAAGGTTCAAAAGCTCACTTGCTGCATCCTGCTCTTTGATCGTAACCTCTCCGAGCTGTCCGATATCACCTTTGATGACAGCGTCTCTTTTCTGCTCCGCAATCTCTACCAGTTTCTGGTATTCTGCTTCTTCTTTTCCCAAAACATCTAAAAGATCTTCCATTAAACTAGCCACAGTTCATCCTCACTTTTACACCAATGCATTGTACTTTTCCAATAATCTGTTCGCGAAATCATCCATATCCACGTTGTAATTACCAGAGTTGACACTTTCCTTAAGCTGTGCGACTCTATCTTCCCTGATATCCGAAGCTTCTGCCACTGCCTGTTTGGCGATCTGATAATCACGACCGAATGAAGAGATCTGGACTTCATCACGGGCGGCACTTGTCTGATATGTGCTTGCTGCTTTTACCGTTTTGTTCTTATTATATATTTGTGCCACTTGATTATAAGCCTCTATCCGCATAATGGCATCTCCTTTCTTCCTTGAAATTCGCTTTCTAGTTTGTATATCGGTTGAAATCATTTTTTCATTAGCTATTACTTGTAGATTTTATCGGTTTATATTAAAATGGAGGTACCAATTAGGAATAAAATACCAGAAAGAAGAGGATTTTATCATGGATATCGATGTACTGAAAAAATGTGGAAAAAACGTTACTTATAAAAGAGGACAGGTCATCTGTCAGGAAGGAGAGATCGGACATTCCATGTTCATCCTGTTACAGGGAAATGCCGATATTACCATCAACTCGTTTTCCGATCAGGCACAGAATCTCGGCACCTTACAGGAGGGCAGTTTCTTTGGTGAGATGTCATTGTTAGAGGGCAAACCGCGTTCTGCCACAATCGTCGCTCTTTCGGACGAAGTCATCGTACTTGAGATCGCAGAGGAAAACTTCCCCATGCTGCTTCTCAATGCTTCTTCTATTACCTTCCGTATCCTGCTGACACTCAACAACCGTCTGAACGCCATGCTTGACCGTATCGAGGAAGATGATAAGAAATTCGTCTTCAAATACAAGAGAAATCCGATCTATAACACCATTCAAAAACTGGATGTGCGCAGTTTCCACAATATTTCCCAAAAAGACCCTGATTATGTCTGGGAATTATTAAAATACTTAAGTTCTTCTCTGGAAAAGCTCAACCGCGAGTACATCCATCAGATGGAGACGAAATAAATTAAGGAACTTACCTATGAAGAAATTTTCCAAACGAATGATTACCCTTTTGATCGCACTTGCGATCGGATGCACGACCGGAGTGATTTCCTATCTGGATGTTTTTTCGGAAGCGGATACCATGCTTACCAACTGGATCTATGACCATACCTTTTTTCTGAAAGCAGATCATCGTATCACGATCATTGCCCTTGATGAAAAAAGCACTGCCGAATATGGCAACTACACAGACTGGGACAAATCCCTGTATGCACAGGCTGTTTCCATTCTGTCCGAAAATGATGCAGCCGTCATTGGACTGGATTTTACCCTTGCCGAAGATCCGTCCGGCGACTCCTCCGGTGCAGCAGCTTTGGCAAACGCCTGCAAAGCTGCCGGAAATGTAGTTGCCGCTGCCGGTGCGACCTATGAGTCACCGACCGAACAGCGCAATGACCCTTCCCAGAAAGACGAAACCGAGACACCGGAAGAACAGCCGGATAACACTGCACTGAAAAATAATATCACTATACCGGCGACATCGGCCACGGACACCGAAATTCCCAGCCAGCCAGATGATATAACCATCGACCTGCGCGGTGCCGATGCTTCCATGAAATGGGAAGACCGCAAGATCAATACCCTTCTGTTTCCTTATTCCGGCCTGCTCGACTACGTTTCCATTGGTATTGTAAACGCTTCCCAGCAGTCCGAAGATGGCATTGTGCGCAATGCCGCGCTGACAGTCGACTATGACGGAACCACCTATGACAGTTTTGCCGTTGCCCTGTACCGGATCTATCAGGATGCGCACAACCGTCTGGTTGTCCTGCCGACAGCAGACTCTGAGGGGCTGATCGGTTTTCATGCAATACAGGATATGAGCGGCTGTCAGGTCATTTCCTTTACCGATCTGCTCTCCGGTTCCTATGATACCTCCCTGATCAAAGATAACATTGTCATCATCGGCGAATATAAGAATGATACAGCCGGAGACAATGCTTTTTCCAACTTTATCCATCCAAATCAGAACTGGCAGGAGATCACCACACAGATTTCTATCTTGCAGAGTTTATTAAATGACAATGCTGTCATTACTGTAAATGAGTTGTTTCAGGCACTCTTTTTTGCCATTATGGCCGCCCTGTTTTACCTGTTGGCTGTCAACCGAAAACTCTGGGTTACGATCCTTTCCCATATTATCATACTTTCCACCTTTATCAGTGTTGGATACGCGTTAAACTATTATGGATACCGGTTATCGCTTTTGATTCCGATCATCTTTTTTCCGTGTATCATCATCATTGAACTGATCCAGCGTACTCTGGTAAGCATCTATGAGAAAAAACGGATGGAATGGACCCTTAAGATGTACGTGGATTCACAGGTTGTCGATGCCATTACCAGCAAATCGCCAGTAGAACTGGCATCCGTCAGCGAACGCCGTCATATTGCAGTACTTTTTGTTGACATCCGTGGTTTCACGACCATTTCCGAGTCGTTAGAGCCGGAGCAGGTCGTTGAGATCTTAAACGAATATCTCTCGCTGGTTGCAACCGCCATTTCGCACTGGGGCGGTACACTGGACAAATTTATCGGAGACGCTGCAATGGCAATTTTCAATGCACCAAACGACCAGCCGGATTATGTTCTGTGTGCCGTATGTGCCGCTGCAGAGATTGCGGAAAGTTCAGCCGCTCTCCGGCAGAAATTCGAAAAGCGCTTCCACAGAACCGTAAGTTTCGGTATCGGTGTCAACTGTGGTGATGCCATCGTCGGAAACATCGGCTGCAGCAGCCGCATGGACTATACTGCGATCGGTGATACCGTCAATGTTGCAGCGCGTCTGGAAGCGAATGCAAAACCGGGGCAGATCCTGGTCAGCCAGGCTGTTATGGATATTATTTCTCCTCATGTTGTTTCCACTCTGATTGGGCCGCTTTCCTTAAAAGGAAAAACAAAAACCGTTACCGCATATGAAATCAACCAGATCACAAGTCTGCCGGAGCGCAGTTCCCGCAGTAGAAAGGAGCATCTCCTTGAAAAAACTATATTGCATTCCGAAACTCGATGAGCTTTCCCAGTTCATTGCGTTCTCCGAAAAATACAATGCCGGATTTGAATACAACGATTTTTTTCTGCCGGCCATCCTCGATGATCCAGATGAGATTAAAAGACGGGTCGACATCTACTGCTCGATCAACCGCAACCGCAGTGAAGATACATTACATGGTGTATTTTTAGATATCTGTGTCAACAGCGACGATCCAAAGATACGGGAAGTCTCTGATTTCCGCATCCACCAGAGCATGAACATTGCAAAAGAACTCGGGGTGCGCGCGGTGATCTTCCATACAAATCACATCCCTAATTTCCGGTTACAGACTTATCGGACAAACTGGCTTTCCCGCAATGCCGCATACTGGAAAAAACTGTTAAACGAGTATCCGGCTGTGGAAGTCTATGTGGAAAATATGTTTGACGATGAACCGGATCTGCTTTTAGCTCTGGCAAAAGAGCTTTCTGATGTGCCGCACTTTGGTGTATGCCTTGATTTTGCACATGCGTATCTGTCAAAAACGCCAATCCAGGAGTGGAGTAATGCACTGCGTCCCTACACAAGGCATCTGCATATCAATGATAATTTCCAGATTGAAGACACGCATAATCCGGTCGGAAACGGGTCACTTCCCTGGGAGGTATACCGCGATTTCATCGATGCCTTTTCCCCGGAGGAACGCCCAAGTGTACTGATCGAGGTGCGCAGTTATAAAGACCTGCTGGCATCTGTCACTTATATGGAACAAAAAAATCTCTATCCGTTTTAAACGGACAGAGATTTTTATCAGGAATTTTATTTGGTCAGGAACTGACCTTATTTTCTTTCTGGTCAAGCAGGCGTCCAAACTCTGCCGCAGGCATCGGTTTATAGTATAAAAATCCCTGTGCCCTGCGGCATCCACAGTCAAGCAGAAAATCCTGCTGCTCTTTTTCCTCAACACCCTCTACGATAATGCTGACATCTAATTCATGCAGCATCTGTATCGTATGGCGCATAATTGTCTGGCTCCTACTGTTCCTGATATCAAGAATAAAGCCCCGGTCTATCTTGATCTCGTCGACCGGCTGGTTTTTTAGCATCGTCATTGTGGAATAGCCTGTCCCAAAATCATCCATTGACAGGGTAAACCCATACTCTTTTAGAAATTTCATATTCTCATACATTACATCTTCCTGCTCGGAAAACCCACTCTCCGTCAGTTCGAGAAAGACATACTCTGGTGGTACATGATACTGTGTGGCAAGTCCGACAAGACGTTTACGGAAGTCCCGGTCAAACACATGGCTTCTCGAGATATTAATGGAAACAGGAACAACGTGCTTTCCCTCTTCCAGCCGTCTTCCGATCATCTCAAATACTTTTGTCCAGACATAAACATCTACATCTATAATAAGTCCGTTTTGCTCCAGAACCGGTAAAAACTGTGCCGGTGAAACCGTCCCCCGCTCCGGGTGAAGCCAGCGCACCAGTGCCTCCCCTCCGATGATCCTGCCATTTCTCATATCAACTTTAGGCTGCACAAACACTGCAAGCTGATTTTCTTCCAACGCACCAATAATATCATTCTCGATCATTTTGTTGAGCATCATCTGATCGCGCATCTTATCATCAAAAAACGCATATTTCGCATAAAATTTGCCTTTTATCGTATTGAGTGCCATCGTCGCACAGTCTTTCATCAGACTGACCGGTGTCGTGTAACTCTCTGCCACACAGATTCCAAATGCCGGAAGTACCTTATAGGCGATCTGAAACGAGGCGATCTGCTCGTCAATCTCTTTTACCATATCAACCAGATCACTTTTTTTCTCATAGGGAGTCAATATCGCAAAAACGTCCGCACGAACATGAGAGAGTACTACATGTGCTCTCTTTTTCTTCTGCACCCGCAGGGCATCTGCCACACATTTTAAGAGATCATCGCCTGCACTGCGCCCACAAAACTCATTGATCGATTTGAAATTTGCAAAGTCCAGTATGATCATTGCAAATTTCAGTTCCGGATTCTGCAGCATTTCCTCTGCAGCTTTATAATTAAATCCGCGCAGATTATAAAGTTCCGTCATCATCTGACGGTTACTCTCCAGGTTATTCTCTGCGAGTTTATGAAGGGAATAAAGATACAACTCAAGCTCTTTTTCATTCAGGGATTTGATCACCTGCTCTGCCGACCATTCTCTGCCGTTCTGTTCTCCACCCATACATCCACACTCTCTGTTTCTGCCCTTTTTCCATTTGGGCATTTTTCTGTATTTCTTTCCATTATTATAACATTGTTTGTGGATTTTTCCTAGGTGTAATTATTTCTTACTCTGCCTGTCCCTTTTCTCTTTCCTGCGAGGTCAATGTCTCATTCATACTTCCGGTACGGTAGCCGCCAAGATCAACCGTCACATAGGCAAATCCGATCTTCTTTAAGCAGGAATAGATCTGTGTCCGGTTTTCCTCTTCCATCAACCGCTGCAGTTCCTCCGGCAGCACTTCGATACGCGCCATCATTCCATGGATCCGCACTCTGACCTGATGAAACCCCAGATCCAGAAGATACTGCTCCGCAAGGTCTACCATGTGCAGTTTTTCTTCGCTGATGGTCTCGCCATACACAAAACGGGAGGATAAACAGGCAAAGGACTGTTTATCCCAGGTTTTAAGTCCTAACTCTCTGGACAGTTCTCTGATCTCTGCCTTGTTTAAACCTGCCTCCCGCAGCGGACTTTTGATCTGCAGTTCTTTAACTGCCACAAGTCCCGGACGGTAATCGCCATTGTCATCCATGTTAGATCCCTCTGCTACAGCAGCAATGTTATTTTCCCTAGCGATCTTAAGTATTTTTTCAAAGAGTTCGTGTTTGCATAAGTAGCATCGGTTCTTCGGGTTCTGACGGAAACCCTCGATATCCAGCTCTTCGGAATGGCAGACCAGATGTCTGATGCCATTCTCCTCACAAAATGCCTTTGCCTCTTTTAATTCCCTCTCCGGGAAAGAACAGGAAGCTGCCGTTACTGCGATCACACGGTCTCCCAATACATTCTGTGCCACTTTTAATAAAAAAGTCGAATCCACACCGCTGGAAAATGCAACTGCAACACTTCCCAAAGATGCAAGATAGTCCTGTAATTTCTGATATTTTTCCTGTAATGTTTCCATATATGTCAATCCTTTCCAGGGTAATATTTTTACAGTTTAAAATGGTCCATTCCGTAACGAATGAACCATTTTTATATTATCACTATCTATTCTATTATGCTATCTTTTTTTGCCAGATACCCACTATGCCTGTTTAAATTCCAGCACGACCTTGAACAGATCGCCGTCCACATACAGGTTACAGGTGCCGCCCATCAGTTCCATCAGACTGTTTGCAATAGAAAGTCCAAGTCCGCTGCCCTCTGTATTTCTGGAGCTGTCGCCGCGCACAAACCGCTCCATCAGTTCGTCGCTGCTGATGTTTAAGGCGTATTTGGATGTATTGCGGAATGTGATCTCTACCTTTCCATCCCTGTTTTCCATATTAATGTAGACTCTGGTGCCCGGCTGCGCATATTTACAGATGTTGTTCATCAGGTTGTCAATGACACGCCAGAAATGTCTGCCATCTGCCATGATATAGACCGGCTCCTCCGGTTTTTTGATCTGCAGATCCAGTTCTGCTGCTTTCGTGCGCTCTTCAAATTCTCCCACAGTCTGTACCATAAAGACACCCGCTTCAAGCCGTTCAAGATGAACCGGCAGATTTCCGGTAGATGCCTTGGATGCCTCCATCAGATCTTCGATCAATTTTTTCAGTCTTGCGGACTGGCGTTCCAATACCTCTAAATATTCCTCCGCGGTCGGATTATCCAGCTTTTCTTTTTCCAATAGATCAACATAATTGATGATCGAAGTCAGCGGTGTTTTGATATCATGTGAAACATTCGTGATCAGTTCGGTTTTAAAACGCTCGCTCTTCATCCGCTCATCGACCGCTTTTGACATTCCCTCGCTGATGCCGTTGATCGCCTCTCCATGACGTTTGAAATCAAACATCATCTGTGAGGTATCGATCTTGTGTGCCAGATCGCCTTTTGCAATCCGTTCCCCGCCGTCTTTCAGCTGTTTCATCTGGACTGCTGCGCAGATGATCACGACCGTGATCACAGTTCTTTCGATCAGCCAGACAAAAAGCAGGATCTGAAAATTATACTGCAGGATCAGGATGCCGAAAAATTCAAAGACCATCAGTACCGCCAGCACAATGATGATGCGCCAGAGAAATGTGATATTTTCCCATGTCATACGCAAAAACCGATTGACCGGTGCAAGCACTTTATAGATCAATGTATTTCTCCACCATTTTCCCCGCTTGATACGGACCGCTGCACTTAAAAGATACCACAGGAAAAACCATCCCATCACAAGTCCGAGAAACAGAAAGACCTGCAGAAATGGTGTTTCCGGTAACTGATAACCGATCTCACTCATGATACAGAGCAAAAGAAGTTCCACACCAAAAAACAGCCCTGTCTCCACATCAAACCACATTTTGTCCACAGGCATGGCTACGATCTCATCCGTTCCCTTTCTGTGTCCGGCTGCACAAAGCAGAAATACAAATGTCCCAATCCCCAGTGCCAGTGTTACTGCAAATATTACAAACACCAGATACCGCCACCGATATGCCAGTGTGACGAGCGTATTTGCCTGCACGTACATATCAGCCGAATTCCAGGAATATCCGATACCATCCGGAAGTACCGAAACCACAATATAATTTTTTCCCTTCTCTCCGGTGTTTACATGCAGCGTATAATTTGCATCCAGATAATAATCATCTGTACCTGCACTTACCACTTTGGCACCATTTCCTGTATCAATGTCTGTGACCTTATCCGCATCAATTTCCCGGATGCCGCTAAGGACAAGCTTTCCAAGCATTTTTCTGTCAAGACCGATATTATCAAGCATTACAAAAGTGAACTCATTCTGGGAAAGGATCTGACTTACATGCTCTATCGTACTATCATCCAGCTCTCCCTGCAGCTGCCTCCCCTGCGGTTCCAGATAATACGTTTCCGTTGTTGCACTCGTCACAGTATCCGCTGTCATATATACGCTGGATGTAACATTTTCGCCACCCTCTTCGTAAGCTGTTGTCGCTTCCGAAACGGATGGTTCCTGTTTATACACCTGTTTTTCCGCATTATAGTAATAATAGTATTCAGATCCATCCCATTGTAGTGCTACCTGCTGTACCGGGTAATATTGATCTTCCACTCCATAATACAGTATTCCGGTTTTCTTATCATAGCCAATCGTATCCACATACAGGCTTTTCCAGTTGTCGGACATATGCGTTACCCATGCCGAGCCGAACAGAAATCCATCTTCGTAATGCAGCTCTGTACTGTCTGAGATGTCAATTTCAGAACTTCTGATGTCATTTGCAGAAATCTTTTTTGTAAAATTGCGTTCCAGATAATTTTCTGCTTTATTCAGATCGATTCCTTCCAGATTCTGTGCTTCTATAATTCCATAACGGTAACTTTTTCCCTCAAATGCCTTTTCGTTTGCATTTTTATACCCGGACAGGTAATTTTTTAAAGCAAGAATTGCATATCTGCTGCTTACCTCTCCGATCATCCGCTCTTTTACCTGCTCTTCTGTTTCTGTATATATACCTTCCCCTGTCATTGCCATAATTACTGCAGCACTTGCGACACATCCCACCGCACATATAGTTAATATAATCCACGCTACAAATTTTGCTGCGGCAGAGTTCTTCCATTTTTTCATAGAATTCTCCCTTCCTCTTTTCTGTTTCGTTAATCTCCGATTTTATAGCCACGCCCCCAGACGACTTTCAGATAACGCGGCTCTGCCGGATTGTATTCTACTTTTTCCCGAAGATGCCTGATATGTACCGCAACCGTATTCTCTGTTCCATAGGGGTTATCCTTCCAGACTTCCTCATAGATCTGGTTCGGTGAAAATACCTGCCCCGGATGTTCCATCAGCAGTTTTAAAATGTCGTATTCTGTGCGGGTAAGGGAAACCGGCTCTCCATCCAGTGTCACCTGCTTGGTGCGGTCATCCAGTTCAATGCCTGCAATGCTTAACGTATCTTTTTTGATGTTTCCTCCGCCAAGCTGCATATACCTCCGCAGCTGTGATTTGACCCGTGCCTGTAATTCTACCGGATTAAACGGCTTTGTCACATAATCATCCGCTCCCACAGTAAGTCCCAGGACTTTGTCCGTATCCTCGCCCTTTGCTGTAAGCAATATGACCGGAACATTGGATGTCTCCCTGATCTTCGTCATTGCTGTAATTCCATCCATCTGCGGCATCATAATATCCATCAGCACCAGATGGATCTCCTCTTTTTCCAAAACCTCTAACGCTTCTTTCCCATTATAAGCACAAAACACTTCATAACCATCTGCGGTCAGATAAATCTTAAGTGCAGATACAATATCTTTTTCATCGTCGCATACCAGTATGTGATACATATTCTCCTCTTTTCCGTCTTTTCGGACTTTTATGATCATGGTTTTATTGTAACGGAATAATTATGAATTTCCAATCAGTCAAAACATTAAGATTTGATGAAGAACGACTGGAAATGCAAAAAATGGTATCCCACCATCCGGTAGAATACCATTTCCCTTATTTCTGATTTGCCGGCTCCATATTTACGGAACGCCCTTTGATCTTGGCATGTTTCATTGCCTCTAAGACTTCTTTTCCGTATTCTCTTGGAACTTCAACAAAGGTATATTTATCGTACATATCAATCGCTCCGACCAGTTTTCCCGGCATACCGGACTCTCCTGCCACAGCTCCTAAGATGTCGCCCGGTTTGATGCGGTCTTTTTTACCAACGTTGATGAACAGACGCACCATACCCTCTTCGGCACCGGTGTTGTCAAAATCAAATTCCTCGTCCCTGTCATTGTCCAGATTGACCTGTCCCAATGCCTGTTTTAAAAATGCGGCTGCAATGTCCATTGCGGTGTAATCGGAATCATTGATCTGTTTTTCAATGATGTCGATCATATCTTTGAGGTTCTCCTCATCTATAATACGTCCGATCTCATCCATAACTTTCTCTGCCTTGATCTGTGCCACATCATCACTGGATGGGATCGGCATGGCAACGATCCTGGTCTTGCAGTAACGCATGATGTCTTTTAATTTGTATACTTCTTTTCCTTTTACGAAAGTAAAGGCGCGGCCGGTACGTCCGGCACGTCCGGTACGTCCGATCCGGTGTACATAGTACTCGTCATCCTGCGGAATATCGTAGTTGAATACTGCCTCCACGTCATCGACATCGATCCCTCTCGCTGCAACATCTGTCGCGATCAAAATCTCTGTCTTTCCGTTACGGAAGCCTCTCATTACGCGGTCTCGCTGGGTCTGTTTCATGTCTCCGTGGAGACCTTCTGCAAAATAACCTCTGCCCTGCAGTTCTTCGGTCAGCTCGTCTACCATACGTTTGGTATTACAGAATACCAAAGAAAGCTTTGGATTGTAGTAGTCTAAGAGTCTGGTCAGCACTTCTACTTTGTCTTTTCTTTTTACATCATAATAATACTGCTCAATGCTTGGCACCGTGAGTTCTTTTTTTACCACTTTGATCGTAACGGCATCATGCTGATACTTTTTCGTGATCTCTAAGATTGGCTTTGGCATCGTTGCAGAAAAAAGCACGGTCTGTCTGTCTTCGGCCGGGATATACTCCAAGATTGTCTCGATGTCCTCGCGGAAGCCCATGTTTAACATCTCATCTGCTTCATCTAACACGATCGTGTTTACTGCTTCGCAGCGGATCGTCTTTCTGCGCAGATGATCCATGACACGTCCCGGTGTACCGATGATGATCTGTGCCCCGCCTTTTAACGCCTTGATCTGGCGGTTGATCTCCTGTCCGCCGTACACAGGCAGGATTTTGATCCCATGCATATATTTTGCCAGTTTACGGATCTCATCTGCTACCTGGATGGCTAATTCCCTGGTCGGGGAAAGGATGATCACCTGTGTCTTTTTATTATTCGGATCTACTTTGTGTAAAACCGGTATACCAAAAGATGCTGTCTTTCCTGTTCCTGTCTGTGCCTGTCCAATCACATCTACACCAGACATAACAACCGGTATTGCCTGACTTTGAATCGGAGTTGCTTCTTCAAATCCCATTTCTGCGATCGCACGCAGTACCTGAGGATACAAATATAGTTCGTCAAATCTAACTGTTTCCATTTATTTCTCCATTTTACCAATTCTATTTATGCGCAACATTCCAAATTTAGCATACCACCCGGCATTTGTCAATCATGGATTATGTAACCCCTCCCTTTTGGCAGGTATGGGGTATTTCTTATGGCAAGCAACCGAAAAAGTGTTTCACCCATTTTTGCATTTCTGATCCTGTTCCTGCTGCGTACTCTTTTGTAAAAATGTGAGCATTCGATTGCGGGTTTTCACTATACTATATGCTGCTTTTTTGTATTGGTTCCTCTATCCCGCTTTTTAATACATTCGAATGCAGATCCCCCAGCACGATATTGTTGCGCACCCTGCGTTTTACCTGATACAGCATTGCATCTGCCACATGTAAAAAATCCCAGCTTTTATTTTCTTCGCGCGGCATATCAAAACAGATTCCCTGTGAAATGGTTACCACGGCTGCCGCCTTGGAGTACGCATGCGCGATCTTCAATGCCATGATGTTTTCCCGCAGTTTCCTTGCTTTGTCATATACTGCCTCTTCCGTCATTCCCTCATAGATGATGATAAATTCATCCCCACCGTATCGCGCACAGAAAATATCTTCCTGCTGTATCTTTGCAAGCTCTCCCGCAATTGCAAGGATACAGGCATCGCCCGCCTGATGACCGTAATTATCGTTGTATTCCTTAAAATAATCAATATCCAGGATCTCCATCGCAAGTGTCGTGCCACGCTCCATGGCACGCTCTAAGGTCTGCGCGGAGTAATCATTTAAGCGGAACCTGTTTGCCAGATGTGTCAGCGGATCGGTCTCAGATTTTTTGAGCAGACGTTCATTTGCCGCCTCTGCCTCCAGCCTCCTCTGGTTTGCACGCTCTAAGGAACTTCTGACATTTAACATGTTTCCGATCATGTACTGATTTTCTCTTTCCATGATCTCGGTCAGTTCATAGTACATTCCGGTCTCTTTGAGATAATTTTCATTGTCATGTTTTTTGCGGTACCATTTGATCTTTAATGATACTATTTTCCGCTGTAAGTTGATTATCTTGGCTGTTTTTGTCATTTTTTCAAGAATATGAATGATATCCCAAAATTCAGGATCCTTTCCGATGTCGAGCAGAAGCTCTTCAAAATCATATAGATCATCAAAGATATCCATGACTGCCATATCCACATCCATATTGGCATGCACTTTCTCAATGCACTCTTCGCACAGCGTGATCTTGCCGGTGGCGTTATAATAGCGTGCCTTAAAACAGAGGACATAGATCCGTTCTGTCTTGTGCAGAGTGTACCAGTAATATTTATCGATCTGCTCAATGCAATCCTGTGCCTGTTCCAGCCGGCTCGCATGCAGGTAGTATCTTCCGAGATTTGCACAGGTACAGGTCATTATGCTGGCATAATCATCCAGTTCACGCTGCTGCTTCATCGCATTTTTTACTTCTTCGAAATATTTTTGTGCGACCTTGTGCTGTCCGTTTGTCATGTAAAGCGTTCCGAGATTCAGATTGATGATGATCTCCTGCTGCTTTAAGTCATATTTCTTGCAGTAATTTAATCCGGTCAGGTAATAGTCCATGGCGATCGGCGCATTGCCGCGGTTTAAAGAGGTGATCGCCATGATATTATATGCCTCGGCTACCTGCCTCCATTGTTTGGATTCATCCAGATATGTAATCGCCCTTGTGATATAGCGGAATAATTTTTCGCCATCATTCAGCAGATAATAGGTTTCTCCACTGTAAAAACAGGCAAAGCCAAGCAGTCTGACGTCTTCGGTTTCCGTCGCATATTTTTCAATCTCTGCGCAGTACTTTAATACTTCAGCAGCGTTGACACCACGGTTCTTCTGTACCTGTTCCATCCATTCTTTCACTTTTTCCTGATACCCACTCTGATCCATGAAAAGCCCCATCCTTTCTTACTGATCTGACAGCGGGGATGCAACAGTTTCCCGGCACTCCCCTTTATTCATGATAATAGAATGTTCGCAAAGTCTATATTCTATTATTATAGGGAAGCCGGGCATTGGTTGCAAGTGAAGAATCTGTGTCATTACTGAAAATATTCGACCGGATCGACCGGGATCCCATCTTTTAACAGTTCAAAGTAGAGATTGCATCCCTCCACCGCAAAATATTTGGTCGGCTCTGCAAGATAGCCCAGTACATGTCCTGCCTCCACATAATCGCCCACATCAAAATTTAATTCTTTTAACTGCCCGTAGATTGCCTGATAGCCATCGCCGAGGTTCACCGTAACCGTACATCCGGTCACTTCATCATTTTCGATCCCCTGGATCTGTCCGCGTGCGACGGAATATACCTTATCATTAACCGCGCCTGCGATCACAACTGCCGGATTGTACTTATACTGATCCAGTGTCGCAAAATAAACAGTCGAGTCCATGCTGTAATTTAATATGACCTCGCCCTCCATCGGCCAGGTTAAGCCGGTATCCGCAGAAAAATGAAGCGGATCAACGGTACTCGCGGTGTTTTTGGTCGGCGTTTCCTCTTCCTCTGTTTCCGTCTCCTGTGTCTCCTCTGCTTCTGCCACCTCATCGGCAATCTCCGCCTCATCTTCTGTCTTCGGCGGGATCACCGCAGATGCTTCATGGGTTTCTTCCGTGTCGGTTTCTGCCGCTTTTGCCGCTTCCTCCTGACTGCTCTTTAACTCCTCGGCAAATTCTGCCTCCATCTGCTGACGCTCATCCTCCTGCTTATTGCTGTAAACCACAGTCGTCCCTATGACAGCAATGACAACCAGTGCGCCTGCGATGATATACTGTTTTCTTCTAAAAAACCCTTTCATTTGATTCACCATCCTCTTCCTAGTTTTACCTATAGTCTTTCCGAAAAAGAATGGTTTATACATGTTCTATTCCTTTTGTGTCAATTCCGCGCCAGGGTAAAAATAATTTAAAATTTCAAAATGATCTTTTCCCTCTCCGGCAAGTACACCTGCCATGTGCTGACTCATGCCAAAGCCATGCCCGACGCCCTGTGAAACGATCCGGATCTTATCGCCGGTCTCTGCGATCGTAAGGCATGCGGAATTTAACTGCATTGCCTTTCTAAATGTCTCGCCCTCGTATTCGGTATCTCCGACCGTAACGGTAAGCGCGTAGCCTGCCGTGTCTCTTGTCTTTACCTGTACCTGCGCCGCATCGTCAATGACTGCATCTTGAAATGCCGCCTTTACCTTTTGTAAAAATTCTGTTTTTTCCCAGTAATACACGGACAGATAGCCTTCCGCCGCAGCATCATCATGACAGTCGCAGCCCGTCAGATAGGGCATCGGGACCTGTCCATATAATTCCTGCATCGTTCTTGTCGTTCCACTGCTGATGGCATGATACGCCGCGTAGATATAATCGCCCTGCCAGAGCAGCACTTCCCCCGCCGTGTCTTTCACACACTGGCGAAACGTCTCATACACCGCTTCATAATCTTCGCCAAAAATGTCCTGCATTTCCTGTAGGCTCATCCGGTCGGGTTCCTTCGCGCCTTTCTGTTTTGCATCCAGATAGTTTGTCCTTGCGATCACGCACTGCGCGCGCAATACCTCTTCCTCTGCGTTCACGCTGATCTCCTTTGCCAGCATCCCGATCAGAACTTCTTCCGGTACACAGTCGGCAGTCTGCCCGGCGGCGGCTCCCACACCGCCAAGCAGGATATCAAGCCGCCTGTTCTGGAACAGTACTGTGATAAGCAGCGGAAGCAGTAGACCTAAGACAAGCGCGGACATTTTTCCCTGCCTTCTTGCCTTTCTTCTATATTTTTTCATAAAAAATCTCCCTGTCCATTTACTATATGAGACAGGGAGTAAAACTATTCTGCTGTTATTTGATTTTGTGTTTGATAATATTGGAGAGCTCGGCAAACTGCTGCAGAGTCAGTGCTTCCCCACGGATCGTGGCAGGAACTCCAAGTTCCGTGATGCTCTCCTGTATCTCTTCTTTGGAGAGCCGGATGCCCGGTGCATTGCTTAACCCGTTTGCCAGTGTCTTTCTGCGCTGGTTAAACGAAGCGCGGATGATCGCAAACATCAGCTTTTCGTCTTCCACATCCACTGGCACCGTATCGTGACGGGTCAGGCGGATCACTGCACTTCCGACATTTGGACGTGGCATGAAACAGTTGGGCGGTACATTGGCAACGATCTCCGGTTTCGCATAATACTGCACTGCCAGGGAAAGCGCGCCATAGTCTTTGGTTCCCGGTCCGACCTGCATACGGTCTGCGACTTCTTTCTGCACCATAACGGTAATGCTCTCAATCGGTACATGACTCTCAAACAGTCCCATGATGATCGGTGTCGTAATATAATATGGCAGATTTGCCACTACTTTGATCGGGTTTCCGCCGTTGCGTTCCCTGGCAAGCTTTGCGATATCAAGTTTTAAAATATCCTCATTGATGACCGTTACGTTATCGTACGCGCTCAATGTATCCTGCAGGATTGGGATCAGGTTCTGATCGATCTCAACCGCCACAACTTCCCTCGCACTCTCGCAGAGATACTGGGTCATGGTACCGATCCCCGGCCCGATCTCTAAGACAAAATCCTCCTGGGTCACACCTGCGGATGCTATGATCTTCTCTAATACATGGGTATCGATCAAAAAATTCTGTCCAAATTTTTTTTGAAAATTAAAATGATATTTTTGCAGTACCTCAATGGTATTCTGCGGGATTCCAAGTGTTGCCATTCATCTCTCCGTTTCGAAGTAATTTTCTATCTGCCGCTCCCTAATCTCTCATCAAACAGGCGGTCTAAAAACTCTGCATACAATGCCTCATAGGTCTCATGAAAGATCTGTGCGATCCCTGCTTTTCCATTGTCTGACATCTGCGCTTCCTCATAAATAGCAAATGCCAGCTCATATAATTCCGGGTTTTTATCGTAAAAAATCTCTGTCAGCCCATCCTGAAAGGAAAACTGGGCTTCCTGTGACAGGTTGTCCTTAAAATCTGCCTTGGAAATGCAGTTTTTCTCCTCATAATCGGACAGATAGATATGTCCTCCCGCAGAAGTGACAAAATCTTCAAACATCCCTTTTACATCTTCATAGGTTACCGGTACATAATTTTCTGCCCAGTAACGGTCAAATGCTTCCCGATCCGGAAACTGCTCAAAAATATCTGATTCCATTTTATTTACTCCGTTCTTTTCTTTTTGCATGTACCACCCATTATATACAAAAGAATACGATCTGGCAAAAGATTTCTGCTATTCTTCGTGGAACATCTCGATAATGTTCTTCAAGCGTACCATATTCTGTCTGTTGTTTTCTACCAGACTGCTGTTTCCTTCTACCTCGCCCGCTACATCCAGGGTCTTTTGTGCAATATCGGTAACACCGTTTGCTGCCTCATCAATCGTAGTATTGACACTCTCCACTGCCTCAGCAATGTTGACGATCGCATCAAGTAATGTATTGATCTGGTCGCTGATCACCGTCATATCAGTGTCAAATGTAACGGCATCATCATTGTACTGATTTGCCACGACCATAAACTCTTCGTAATCTTTTAATACTGTATTTTCCAGGAAATCCATGCTTTCCTGCAAGCAGGTCGTCATATTTTCAACCGCATGATTTACCTCTTTGATAATATCATTGATATTGCCAACCGTTGCGGATGTCTGAGATGCCAGCTGTCCGATCTCTCCTGCTACGACTGCAAATCCTTTTCCTGCTTCGCCTGCTCTGGCTGCTTCGATCGAGGCATTGAGTGCTAACAGGTTTGTCTGGCTGGAAATCTCAAGGATTGCCTGCGTAAACTGGTTGATCTTCTCTACTGCCTTTGCTTCTTCCATGGCATCTGCCGTCTTTTTCTGCACATTTTCATACATCTGTGTGGTCTTATCCGTGGCAACTCTGGTCTTTTCTTTTAGTTGTAATGCGCGCTCTTTAACCTCCGCAGAACCATCTCTGCCCTCTCTGGATCGTCCTTCGATCTCCGTTGCACGCTCTTTGATGTCTCCGACGGTCGCATTGACATTTTCCATCGTGGATGCCGTCTGCTCCATTGCTGCAGCCAGTTCCTGTGTTGTATCCGAGTTTGCCTCACTCATTTCATTCACACGGGTTGTCGTATCGGAAAGCTGATCCATCGTCACATTCAGATCACGATAGGTCGTCTTGATATCTGCCACGATCGCTCTTAAATTTTTCCTCATCTGATGCAGTGACTGTGCCATGTTGGCGGTTTCGTCTTTTCTCTTATACAGTTCATCATTGGCACTGTTGTGTGCAAAGTTAAACTGTGCTGTCTCGGATACGATCTCTGTGATCTGGCGGATCGGTTTGATCAGAATACGGCTCACCACTACGCCAATAGCAACGGCAAGAAGGAGTGCAATGACAATTCCCCGCATAATGAGGTTTGCGAGATTTACTGCCTCCAGGCGCAGCTCTCTTTCTGGTGCTGTCAATATGTATTTCATACCGTTTTCCAGTGTGCTGTAGCACATGCTCTTATCCGTACCATCCATCTGATATTCAAAAATCGTGTTTTCTTTCTGTGGATCACTCAGTACACTTGCAAATTCATTTCCATTTGAGACAATAGCAGAAAGTTCAGTCCCCATCTCTTTATCCTTGTGATATAAGATGGTTCCATTTTCATCCGTCAATACGGCATATCCGCTTTCGAATACACTGGAAGCATCCACCACGTCTGTTAATTCCTGATAATCAATATCCATACCTATGATACCGATGGACTGGTCATTCACATAGATTGGGATGACATACGAGATCATGTAAACATCAATATTCGCATTGTAATAAGGAGACATCCAGGTTGCCGCCTTATTCTGAACCGGAATATAATACCAGCCTACATGCTCGACATCACTGGAATCGTACATCGAAAAATCGGTCGGTGTTACACTCTCAAACGCTTCCTCACTGCTGTTTCTGGTCAGAAATAATCCACTCTCCGGTTCGGTAAACTCCGGATTGTACCGGATATACGCGGTAAGTGCACCCTCGGTGTGGGAAGCTGCCTCAAGCAGGACATCCTTCATCTCTTCCGTATACGCATCAACATAACTTTTGTCCTTTTTAAAAGTGGCAACATCCGTCAGTTTTAAGGTTGCGATACTGTATACCGTATCAACAGACTGCTCTACCTTTTCCATCTTCTGATCCAACTGCTCGCTTTTATTTTCGCAGTACATCTGCATTTCCCGCTTGGAATCCTCATAGGAAGTAACAAAGGAATTGTAAATCGCTATTCCCCCGCAGATCCCAATCGACATCAGTGCACATAATAAAACGGCAACCACAATTTTCGTTTTGATCGATTTCATAATGTCCCCTCCATTTTCCATTTAATTCCAAAATTCTACTTTTATTTTACCACACATGAATAACGTAGGATATATTTTTTCTAAAATTTTACATCATTTTCTCGAACAGATATTCGTTTTTTCTATTGCATATCGTCTTTTCCTGTGTTATATTAAAGCCGAACATATGTTTTATTCTGATAAAGGATGGTTTGAGCGATGAACATACAGAAAAACATGTCTTTGATGGAAAAACTTGCGATTTTGACTGATGCGGCAAAGTATGATGTTGCATGCACCTCGAGCGGTGTCGACCGGAAGGGGAATGGCACTGGCATGGGTAATTCCATCTCCTGCGGGATCTGTCACACCTTTTCCGCAGACGGCAGATGTATCTCTCTGCTTAAGATCTTATTTACAAATGAGTGTATCTTTAACTGCGCCTATTGTCAGAACAACTGCAACTCCGACATTCCACGTGCTTCGTTTACCCCGGACGAAGTCTGTGAACTGACGATGGAATTTTACCGCAGAAATTATATCGAGGGGCTTTTCTTAAGTTCCGGCATTTTAGTCAGTCCCAATTACACCATGGATCTGATCTATCAGACCCTTGCAAAACTGCGGCATGTGCACCACTTCAACGGCTACATCCATGTAAAAGCCATTCCCGGTGCCGACCCGCTTTTGATTGAAAAGGCAGGATATCTTGCAGACCGCATGAGCATCAATTTAGAACTTCCGACTGCAGACAGTTTAAAAAAACTCGCACCTTATAAATCCAGAACAACCATTCTAAAACCAATGCGGCAGATCCAGACCGGTATCACGGAAAACAAAGATGAAGTCGCTCTCTACCGCTCCGCCCCCCGCTTTGTTCCTGCCGGACAGAGCACACAGATGATCATCGGTGCAACCCAGGAGAATGACTACCAGATCATGCGCGTAGCCGAGAGCCTCTACCAGAATTTTGACTTAAAAAGGGTATTCTACTCCGCTTTTGTCAATGTAAACCATGACTCCAACCTCCCGGTTCTCCCCGGAGGACCGCCTCTGCTGCGCGAACACAGACTGTATCAGGCAGACTGGCTGTTACGCTATTATGACTTTACGGTAGACGAGCTTCTCTCCGAAAGCCGCCCGGATTTCAATATCTATTTAGACCCCAAATGCGACTGGGCGCTGCGCCATCTGGAATGTTTTCCGGTAGAGATCAACCGCGCTGACTACCGCACCCTGCTTCGAGTTCCCGGGATCGGAGCAAAATCCGCCTCGCGCATTGTAAAAGCGAGACGCTCCGGCAAACTCACCTTTTCTGATCTCAAAAAGATCGGCGTTGTCTTAAAGCGTGCGCTCTATTTCATCACCTGTTCCGGTCAGATGATGTACCATACCAAACTGGAAGAGGATTATATCTGCCGCAACCTGCTGGCAGATAAGACACAGATCCCACGGGAAATCAGAGAGGCTGGCTACGAGCAGCTTAGTCTGTTCTCCTGACACCAATATGGAGGTAATTATGTATTGTTTTCTCTGTGAAGACAGCCCGAACGGCATTTTCAGCGGCATCTATGATGCCTGGGCTTTTAAGATCAAACAGAACCAGTTTTTTAAACAGGGCGCGGTTTCCTCCCCCTGCACCCACGCCGATCTTTCTCTGCGTTCCTCACAGCCGAACAACTATGAGCTTTTCTGTGAATATATCCCGGTAAGCACTTCTGCTGAGAAGTCAGAAAAAGTCGCCGCTACCATCCGAAAGCGGCTCGGACAGGAGTTTTACGAGGTGCTGCTGACTGCCATCCTCTCCATCCCTCTGTCTGATACCGCAGGCATCGATAAAGCGGATGCCGCTTACCACACGGTTGCGCTGGCGCTCTCCTCGCCTGCGGCAGAAAAGGTTTTAAACCACCTGACCGATCCTTATATCCACCGGATCTTTGTCCTGTCCCGCGCTACCAGTCAGGAAGCACACCATCTCAAAGGCTTTCTGCGCTTTGGAGAACTGGAAAACGGTGTTTTATTTTCTGTGATCCATCCAAAAAATAATGCCCTGCCAATTCTGGCAGAGCACTTTACGGATCGTCTTCCGATGGAAAATTTTATGATCTTAGATGAAAATCATCAACTGGCAGCCATCCATGCTGCCGGGAAAGATTTTATGCTGGTGGATGCCTCGGGGATCGACCCAAAGCTGTTTTCCAGATACAGCCAGACCGAAGAACGCTACCGCGCCCTGTGGCATACCTTTTTTACCCATATCGCCATTGAAGCCCGCACCAATCCGGAGCTTCAAGCGAACAACATTCCCAAACGGTTCTGGGGAGATACCATTGAACTGGCTAGTTTACTTTCGTAAACAGTGCTCTGGCGTTCTGCTCCGTCACACGTTCAACCTGTTCCGGTGTCACGCCTTTCAGTTCTGCGATCTTTTGTACCACAAATGGAAGATAAGACGAGTCATTTCGCTCCCCACGATGCGGTTCCGGTGCCATATAGGGGCAATCCGTCTCCAGCAGGATCCGCTCTAATGGGATCTCTGCTACCGTCTCTTTTAATTTTTTTGCATTTTTGAAGGTCACAACACCACCGACTCCGATGTAGTAGCCCATTTTGATAAATTCCAATGCCATTTCCTTGGAATAGGAATAACAGTGGATGACACCCGGTATCTCACTGGCATTCTGCTGCTTCATCACTTCCATGGTGTCGGCTGCCGCATCTCTGGAGTGGATGATGACCGGAAGAGAAGCTTCCCTCGCCAGCTCTAACTGCCTTGCAAACCAGTACTGCTGCTTTTTCTGCACTTCTTCCTCTTTGTCCCAGTAATAATCCAGTCCGATCTCGCCAACTGCAACGGTCTTTTCCCATTTGGTCTGCGCAGAAAGCCACGCAAAGGTTTCCTCGTTCAACCCGGAAATGTCACTTGGATGCACGCCAACCGCTGCATAGACAAAATCATACTGTTCTGCCAGTGCCAGCGTTGTCTTTGTCGTCTCAATCGATGCGCCTACGTTTATGATACGTTTAATGCCTTTTTCTGGCATTGCAGAAAGTAACTGGTCTCTGTCTTCTGTAAAACGCTCATCATCATAATGAGCATGTGTCTCAAATATCATAGTCTAAGTTCCTGCCAATCTAATTTTGCTTTTTATAAAGAAATATCCACGCTGCCCCCGACAAACGATGTTGTTGACGGAGTAGAAGATACTGTACTGCCGGAAGCAACGCTTCCTGTCACATCACTTCCTGATGTATAGCCGCCATCCATCTGTTCTGCCGCCTGTTCAGCTGCCTGCTGTGCCTGTAACTGCATCTGTGCCTCACTGAGCATTGCCGCCTGCGCAGAGAGGTCATATACCACACCATCCGTCTGGGTGTAACCCCCGGATCTCTGGGCATCCATCTGACCTTTTAAGTATTTCATATCGGCTTCGTTGATCCTGCCTAATTCTTCTCTCCGGTGTGTACGGCGTTTCTGTATCATCTGCTGACGTCTGGTTTTCTCTGCCTGTACCTTATGGATCGTCTCGATCCTCACTTTTTCTTTTAAATGTTGTTCCTTGCTTGCAACGCGTCGTTTTACCTCGCCTTTAACTTTCTGTTTCTCCGCGCGGTTCTTCTGGCTATATTTTCGTTCCTCACGCTCTTCTTCTTTGAGGTTCTGCACCTTGCTCTGTGCACATTCTACCATCCGTTTTGCATGTGCAAGCGCATTTGCGATCTCCCTGCTGTCATAATTGCCGGTCGCCGCCATCCTTTTTAACGTATTTACCTTTGACTTTGCCCGGGAGAGTGCTGCAGCCGCGCCCTGCGGTTTTTTCGCCCGCATAAGCTGACTCGAAACATCCCTGTAATTATAATTTAGTCTCTTTTTTGTGGACGATTTTGTAGTTCTTGTGATCTGGGTACCTGTCATCACCTGATTTTTGACCGATATGCTGCCCATGGAAAACAGATTACTGCTTCCTCCCATACCGGTTCCATTCCATATCATTTCCATGACTCATTCCTCCCACCTGAATCTGCTCTCCTGATTTGCTGACTTTAAATTCTTCTATGCTTCCAATGTGATCTCTTCCATATCGTAGTACACACTTACTTCTTTTTTATCGTACATTTTGAAAAATTCTTTCATGATCTTATCTACGATAACCTTTGCTTCCTCGCTCTGCTGAATGTTTAAAAGCACCAGCCGCTGTGTACTGCTGTATTTGATACTGATATCCTCGTTCCGGATTGACAGGACGATTGCCCGTTCCAACAGGGTCATAACGCGCTCCCGCTCCTCGACTGTCACATTTTCATTGTTTTCTGACATTGTAAACAGAAGCAGCTGCAGTGTACGCGTTTCCCCACTTTCTGACTGTTTTAACAGTTCCGAAATGTTTTCCATCTCCGGGCAGACATCTTCCATCTGCTTCTGCCAGTCATTTTCCTGTTCCATCAGTTGTTTGAGTTGTTTCAGATCCGCACCTGCATATTCCCGTTTTTCCGGTGGTGTATCCTGATAGCAGAAGTACTGGCTGCCGCCATTCATCTTGGCGACATACAATGCCTTATCTGCCTTTAACAGCATCTCATCAAAATTTTTATAATTTTTCTCTTTTACAGTAAGAACCCCCACCGATACGGAAAGTAACTCGGTTTCATTCTGGGCTGCCGCCATCTGTGCGACTTCCCGCATAAAGCGTTCCATTGCCGCCGTTGCCGCCTCATTTGTGTTGATATCCGGAGAAAATGCTGCAAATTCATCTCCACCAAAGCGTACCACGATAATATTCAAACTGATATTTTTCATGGCGGCTGCAATCATTTTAAGGAAAATATCTCCGGTTACAAATCCTGCCTGCTCATTTACGGTTCTGAAATGATCCACATCCAGCAAGATCAGACAGCCACTTTTCCGCTCTGCCGCCTCCTGTAGAATCTTCTGTCCATAAGATCTGTTATAAACACCGGTCAGTTCGTCCATGATCCGCTTTTCTGCTGCCTGTTCCTCCTGATGTTCCATGACACGGCTTAAGATGGTAGAGACATCATCCATTTCTTCTTTTGCATCCTCCGGGCGGATGTTTTCCAGACGGTGTTCCTCGATCAGTGTGATAAGTGCCTGCACGGCCTTTGGATCAAACTGCGTTCCCTTGCCCTTTTTTAATTCCTCCAACACTTTTTCATCACTTAAATGTTTTCGGTAGACACGGTTACTCGTCATCGCATCATAGGCATCGGCAACCGCTATGATCCTTGCGATCGGAGGGATTTCTTCTCCCTTTAACCCATCCGGATACCCTTTTCCGTCGTACCGCTCATGATGATACTTTGCACCGATATCGATATCTTTTAACATTCCAATATCCTTTAAAATATCGGCACCGATCACCGTATGCTGCTTCATGAGCTGATACTCTTCCTGGGTCAGTTTACCCGGTTTGTTTAAAACCGAATCCGGTACACCGATCTTTCCAATATCATGCAGCAATGCAATGGAGCAGATATCCCGGATCTCCTGCTCGGATTTGCCAAGTTCCCTTGCAATTGCAGCCGAATACTCGGAAACACGTCTGGAATGACCTCTGGTGTACTCATCTTTGGCATCGATCGTATTGGCGATCGTCGCAATCGTCTGCAGCGACATTTTCTGTATCTGTATGTTTTTCTCATCAAGCATTTTCACATAGTCTGTATTCTGTTTTGTTATTTCATCATAAAGTCTGGTCGCAACATAAGAACCGCCAAAGCATAAAAACAGCAATGCCAGCTGGATCTCTGCATCTTTACTGTTCGCAAGTCCCATTTCTCCGTCCGAAAATTTGTGCAGGATCGAGATGATATTAACAAGAAAAGATGCGATCCCGGTAAACAGGATCAGATTTGGCTGGTGATACAGCACCAGAAAGGAAAGCATTGGCAGAATATAACTGAATACCATACTTGTACTTCCGGTCAGCATGACAAACAGGTACATGATAAAATAGCCCACGACGATATAGTAGCGCAGATCCATCCGCTGTGGCTTCTTCCAGTACAGATACCAGCAGAAAAATGCCGGCAGTGCCGTTGCAATCATAAAGATGCACAGATATAATACGGTTCGTTCTCCCTTTATGATCTCTCCACAATAGGAAACAAATAAAATACCAACAATGATAAGCCAGCCAATTACTAAGTCCCGATTTAGTTTTCGTACTTGTGAATCCAACTCTTCTCTCCCCTATTCTCTTTCCATTGTTTCTACTTCACTGTTACACTTCTTTAGAGATAACATCGGCTAAAATCGGCATTTTCTTTAATTTTCTGTTAAATGATGTGGCACATCCAGGTCACTTCCGCAAGGTTCACTGCCACAAGCAGTCCGGCTGCGGTTTTCCACACTAAAGTATCGCATTTTTTCCATGCTGCCCGCTCCTGCTGCATGCAGTAAAGGCAGACCCCGGTTAAGATCTGGTAAAAATAAAGGTATGGGCGTTCCGAGGATGCATAAATGGTCGGGGAAAATCCCATCACAACACCGGATGCAAAACCTACCCCAAGTAACACGATCAGATATCCGTACACTTCCATCTTCTCTGCAAACAAGAAATACAATGCACATAAGATCCCTGCGATCGTGACAAGTAAAAACAGCATGGGAAGCCATGTTTCTGCTGCGGAAAAATCCCAGCCTGCTGTCTGCTCCGGCACAACAAAGATTTTTTCAAACCACGGATGCCCGGTGCGGATAACGGAATATCCAGCCAGTACAAGCAACGGCATGGATGCGATCAGCGTTTTCCGGTAATTTTTTGTTTTCTGGTATACAAGTGCCGCGAATACGATCGCGACAATGAGGAAAATACTATTTACCTGTGCCAGAAAGATCCGCTCTACATTGGCTGCGCCCATATATATTTTTTCCCAGATGGAAAAGTGGGCAAACTGCGGCATACGCCCTTCTACTTCCTGCGCACTTCGTATCGCATTTCCCGGACATCTTAAAATACTGATCATCGTAACGATGTCGATCAGGCAAAATACTGCCAGTAGCGGCTGTTTCCCCTGTTTTCTCTTTAAGAAATAAAACCATGCCATTGCAAAAATGACCAGTTCGATCACAGCCACCTGCTCCTGACTGCTCCCGTAAATGCAGGCTGCAATCCCGGCAAGCCCTTCCCAGAAACGCAGTTTCTTTCCATCCCGTTTCTTTTTCAGCAACAGCAACAGGTAGAGCACACACCACAGCGGCCAGAGGTAATTCGTCGTTGTTGCGATCCATCCGGCTGAGGACATATCTGAAAACGGATAGAGCAATGCAAACAGACAGACCTGCCATTTGAGTGCCATATTTTCCTCTCTATCGTTTAATAAGAGGTAAAATAATACCGGTATTGACGTATATACTGCAATATCAAGCAATTTCCAGAGCCACGGCACCTGCACCAGTGGGATCAGGACAAATTCGATCGCCATCCTCGATGACCAGGTCGCATAGCGGTGCGCTAAGATCTCCCAGATACTTCTGCCGTCTAACAGCGTTCCAAAATATACGATATCATCCCCCGCTGATATTTTTAAGATCAGATGCCAGATTACCGTAACAATGCCCACAAGAAGAAAGGGCAGATATCTCTGCCCTTTCTTTTGACTCATTAACATATTTCTGCTCCGCTCGGCATTGCTTTTTCCGGTGTCATCAGTGCAAGGTTCCCCTCTGCATCTTCTGCACACAACAGCATACCTTCGGAAAGCACACCTGCTAATTTTGCCGGTTTTAAGTTTACCAGTACCATTACTTTCTTGCCGACCATCTCTTCCGGTGTGTAATATTTGCGGATACCGGAAACGATCTGTTTTACCTGGCTTCCGATCTTAACCTGGGAGCACAGTAATTTCTTTGATTTTGGAACTGCTTCACAGGCAAGGATCTCGCCCACCTGAAACTGCATTTTCATGAAGTCATCGTACTCGATCTCTGCCTTTGGCTCGATATCGATGCCTTCTTCTGCGGCACTCTCTTCCGGCAGTTCGCCTAATGCTCTCTGCTCTGCTTCATACTCTGCTTTCTGTTTCTCCTGTAATGCCTCTACTTTTGGCATGATCTCTTTTACATCAAGACGTGCAAATAAGATTTCCGGTTTTTCTACCACTTTGTTGCCGCTCTCATAAAGTCCGAACTGTGTTAAGTCATCAAATGCACGGATCTGTGTATTGAGCTGCGCCACGATCTTGTCTGCGGTTTCCGGCAGGAAGCTCTTTAAGAGACTTGCTCCGATGGTGATCGTCTCTGCCAGATTGTAAAGCACTTCGCTTAATCTGTCACTCTTTGCCTCATCTTTTGCCAGTACCCACGGCTCAGTCTCGTCGATGTATTTGTTGCAGCGACGGAATACATTAAATACCTCGGAGATCGCATCTGCCACACGCAGTCCTGCCATCTTCTCTGCCACCTTGTCTCTTGCTCCGGTTGCAACTGCCTTTAAGTCTGCATCCACGTCCTCTGCGGCTCCGGTGCTCTTTACCACACCGTCAAAATATTTATTGCTCATGGAAACGGTACGGTTTACCAGGTTTCCAAGGATATTTGCAAGGTCAGAGTTAAAACGCTCTACGACAAGCTCCCAGGTGATGACACCATCATTTTCAAACGGCATCTCATGAAGCACGAAATAACGTGTTGCATCTACACCAAAGAAATCCACCATATCATCTGCATAGATCACGTTTCCTTTGGATTTACTCATCTTGTCGCCGCCCTGTAACAGCCACGGATGTCCAAATACCTGTTTCGGCAACGGCAGATCCAGTGCCATTAAGAAGATCGGCCAGTAAATCGTATGGAAACGGATGATATCTTTTCCGATCAGGTGCAGGTCTGCCGGCCAGTTTTTGTTAAATAACTCACTGGAATTGCCGTCTGCATCATATCCGATCTTTGTGATATAGTTGGTCAGCGCATCGAGCCATACATATACAACGTGTTTATCATCAAAATCAACCGGGATACCCCATTTGAATGAGGTTCTGGATACACAGAGATCCTGAAGTCCCGGAAGCAGGAAGTTGTTCATCATCTCATTTTTTCTGGATACCGGCTGGATAAATTCCGGATGTGTGTTGATATGCTCGATCAGACGATCCGCATATTTGCTCATTTTAAAGAAGTATGCCTCCTCTTTTGCAGGCTGCACTTCGCGTCCGCAGTCCGGGCATTTTCCATCCACAAGCTGTGACTCCGTCCAGAATGACTCACATGGGGTACAGTATAGTCCCTCGTAAGCTCCCTTATAGATATCTCCCTTGTCATATAATTTCTTGAAGATCTTCTGAACCTGTTTTTCATGGTCTGCATCTGTGGTGCGGACGAAATTATCATAGGATGTGTTCATCAGATCCCAGATCCGTTTTACCTCACCTGCGACATTGTCTACATATTCTTTTGGAGTAATGCCGGCTTTGTTTGCCTTCTCCTCGATCTTCTGACCATGCTCATCTGTTCCTGTCTGGAAATATACGTCATAGCCCTCTGCTCTTTTATATCTTGCGATCGCATCCGCAAGTACGATCTCGTAGGTGTTACCGATATGCGGCTTACCGGATGTGTAAGCAATCGCTGTTGTCATATAAAATTTCCCTTTGTTACTCATGTTTGTCCTCCTTTTTATTCCGAAATCCCTTTGCTACTCACCTGAATCAAAAAATCCCGTCCTCTTTAAAAGAAGACGAGATGTATCCCGTGGTACCACTTCTATTCATCTGCTATGCCGCAGACCTCTGTCCATATCTCATTGGGTCATCCATCCTGAAATATGCCCCGCTGTAACAGGCGGTCCTGTCGGAGCTTATCTGTCTAAAGCACTCTCTCAAACAGTTCATCTCCGCCACTCCAAAGCCATCTTCCACCTGCCCTTGCTCATCTCCTCGCAGCAAACCACAGCCTCTACGGTGGCTGGAGATCTCTCTGTAAAGTTCCGGCAAATGTACTCTCTTTTTCTATGTGTTTGGATTTTGACTGTTCTTAGACTAGCACGGAGGACATAAAAAGTCAAGGTCTTTCAATCACGCCAAGGATCGCCTCTGCCAGTTTCTGGTGTCCTTCCTCATTCAGATGTTCCATATCCACCCGGCTTGGAGATGCCACATCGGATGCGGCAAGGAAATCACAGCCGTATTTTTCTGCGATCTTGCGGTATACCTCTTTAAGTCCTTTGGAGACTTCTACGGAGTGCTGATCAAATTCCGGATCGTATTCTGATTTCCACACTTCATCGCCCAGTGCGATCGGCGATACCAGCAAAACTTTTGTCGTTCCGGCAATGGATTTGATCTGCTCCAAAAGCTTTTCAATCCCCCGTCCGATGACTTCCGGGGAGGCATTGTAATAGGTCTTGCAGTCATTTGTCCCGAGCATTAAGATAATGCGTTCCAACGGTGCATGGCTCTCTAACAGGGTCGGCAGAAGACTTGCTCCGCGCCTGCCCTCCCGCAGTTCATCCTCGAAAACGGTCGTCCGTCCGCATAAGCCTTCCTCTACGATCCGGTAATCTTTTTCGTATAATCTTCTCTCCAAAATCCCTGTCCATCTCGTATTTCTGTCATATCTGCCGCCGGTTTTCGGAATCAGTCCATATGTATTTGAATCTCCAAAGCATAAAATCTCTCTCATCCTGCATCCCTCTTTTTATTTCCTACTTTTCCTAGTTAATTACTATGATTTATAGGTATTATAGGAGGAAACAAGAAGGTTGTCAAGGTTTATTTGATAAAATCAAAAATACAATGCAGCCACATGGCGGTAAACACATCCCTTTTCCGCACCAGTATGGCAAGCGGCAGACCCTGAATCAACACACTGATAAGACTGCCAAAAACCACTGCATTTACCCCCTGTGAAACAACGGCATCTATGACATGCAGCAAGGAAAACGGAATGAGAACCATCACATAATACAGCACGTCATCGATTTCATTCCCCCGGTTCATCTGCCGCAGAAAGGTCAACAGAAACCACCGGAAAATGATCTCCTCCGACACCCCTGCCCCCAGTGCAGAGCGAAAGCCCCAGACTCCGATGATGATCCCCTGCTGCAGTTTCCCCTGCACCAATAACTCAAACCACAATACAACAACATAGATCACCAGTCCGATCAATATGATCTTTAAATCATCCAAAACGTACTCTTTGGTGTGCTCTTTTACGATTTTTGTATTTCTCCCACACATTCTGTTCTGGCAGACACAATAGAGATAGGCGGGCATCGTGCACACACCGGACAATACACCTGCCCAGTTTGGCGCAACAAGCGCGCCGGATATGCCAAGCACGATCGCTGTGATCCACTCCTGTTTCGTTAACTCCTGCAACCGGATATTACATACCGAAAAAAGAAGGATCGCCGGATACAGGATCGCAAAGATCCCATAAGTATAATATTTATATCCCACGCCATCTTTGCGCGGAACAAAGATACAATAAAGTACGATAAAAAGAATGCTTAAAGAAAAAATACCCCATAGTTTTCTGCTTTGTCTCATCGCTGATCTCCCTGCCCTTAATGTAATACCCCATTTTCCATCTCATGCACTTCATCGCACAAAATCTGGATATCCTCTCTGTTATGGCTTGCCAGAAGGATCGTCTTGCCCCTGCTCTTTTCTTCCAGAAGCATGGCTCTTACTTCCTCCACGCCTGTTTTATCCAGTCCATTCATCGGTTCGTCCAAAATCAGGATCGCCGGATCTTCCATCAACGCCTGTGCCAGGGCAAGCCGTTGGCGCATACCAAGCGAATATTCCTTTACCTTTTTTCTGGAATCAGGGTCTAAGCGCATTTTTTTCATTATGCCTGTGATCACTTCGGGATCCCTCTTGTGATTTAACATATATAAAAATTCCAGATTTTTCCGTCCGGTCTCGTTCTGGATCAGGGAAGGTTCTTCAATGATGATCCCGGCATCTTTTATCATTTCCCCGCCGATCTTTGTTCCATTGACCATGATGTTTCCGGAATCGGTCTGCAAAAATCCGCAAATACACTTAAATAAAACGGTCTTCCCGGAACCATTATAGCCTACCAGCCCATATATTTTTCCCGCCTCGCATTGTAAATTCACATCTTTTAAGGCTTCATAATCTTTAAATTTCTTTGAAACGTGTTCCACTGAAATCGTAATCTCTCCCATACTGCCTCCTAGTGCTGATTTTCTTTTTCTTTCCAGTCTACTTTTTTGATCCTGCCCTGTGCAACTACCGCCAATAGAAAGATCAGCAGTAAAAATCCTATGCAAATATAAACCATATCCGGGCAGTCCAGATTTCCCTCATACCGCCAGTTTGCCGGCTCGATCCACGAAAACGGGGAATACGACAGCAGCGAATACTGCGGAAATTTTGCAATGATCGATGGAAGGAACACTACGATCACTGCTGCTGCATATGCCGCCATTCTGGAAAAACACAGACTTACGGTATACAAAAGCATCCCAAGAAAGGTAAACGCGAGCGCATCCACGATAAGGACACGGACTGCCAGCTGGAATGGTGTATACGCATACATTGCGGCGTAATTGATCTCAAGCCCCAATGCCAGATCATTTTTCCAGACGGCAAACGAATGAAATACGCTTCCCCAGTCATTTTGCAGCCGTCCTACCGGAAGCACCTGCAAAATACTCAGCAAAAATAAGAGCAGGCTCAATATCACGCCACTGCACGCGATCACTATGAGATTACTGTAACCCCATTTTTTCCGCCCCAGGCGTGCCAGACAATACATTTCATCTCTCTGCATAAATGGAATATCCGAAAAAAAGCAGATACTTCCCAATAATATTGTTTTCGTAAAATAAAAGCCATTTTGCAGGAACGGAAGAATGACAATCGTATCTTTTTCCCCAAGACTCATCACGTACTCGCGATAACCGGATAAATAGAGGTCCATCATAAAAAACCATATGATAAGGACTAACAGCATCCGGATGGAAAACACACTCCGTCTCAAACGTTCCAGTATAAAACCCGGTCTCATTATCTTTTCATCTCCCTTTCCATTTTCAGTTGTATCAGTTCGTCAAACAGGATCAGCAGGATCACAGCAAGAACGAGCGCATACAAAAAGCTGCCCGCGTTATTTCCCAGTACCGGAGCCCCATAAACATACATATTATAGAGATCCAGATACGGACTTATTTTTTCCAGATAGGTTGTCAGAAAATAAAATCCGATGACCGGCACTGTGATCGTAAACATCCGGTTTCTCACAAACAGCGACAGCAGCATGGAACACATTGCCAAAATCCCGGCAAGGATCCCCTGCATAAATGCGATCACAATAAAATAAAGCAGAATACGCTCCGGCGTTAAAAATCCGGCAAACATGCTCTGCGTAGCAAAGGAATCATAGAAAAAATTTTCTTCCGATAAAAACGGCATTTCTGCCCGCCCGACCAATACAAACAGCATTGTTCCCATCATCGTTGCAAGAACCGCGGAAAAAAAGCAGATCCATACTTTTGATCTTACATAGCCTTTTAAACTTCCCCTCTGGATCTGCAAATACCACGATTTACATTCTGCATCCTCCACCAGACTATTGGCATATGCCAAAGAGCCAAATGCAAACGACAAAATAAACAGACTATACATATTGCTGTAATACTGCGCCGTAAAGACATCCAGCGAAAACGTCTGCTGCATTCTCCCAAGCAGATTGACAAAAAATACCCCAAATACCGCGATCCAGAAAGACCCCGAACGGACAACCCGATAGCTGTCCACTTTTATGTAATTCTTCATTTTCCTCACTCTTCCATATCCAGTACTTCTTCTCCGGTAACCGCATCGATCGGAATATAGATCTTATCCGCATCGACTGCTTCCTCTCCATTTTGTGAAATACTTACCGTGCAGATCCAGACCGGCCGCAGCTGATACTCTTTCTCGTTTACAAGTTGCGGATATTCGTAAAGTCTGCACTCCGTCACTGTCATTCTGCCATCCCCCTCGATATGCTCCATGCGTTGGTTCATGGTTTTCATGATCTCTTCAAATGGCAGTAACTGATATACTTCCTCCCCGAACGTAACGTCAAACCAATTCGATACGGATAACCTTTTTATCCCTTCTCCCGTGTCAAACACTTCTACATCGCTCTGTCCGATCCCATTCAGTTCAAAATCCTGCACTTTTCCTGCAGTAAAGATCGGCAGCCCCTGTACCTTCTGCTCTAAAAACATATAGTATCCTTCATCCCCTGCCTCCCAGGATGGATTTTTCTCTTCCTCTGCTACGGCATTGATCCCAACATACTCCTGTTCCTTTCTTTTTATCGTCTCAAGATCCAGTGCATAGGATTCTTTGACCACAACCTCGTCTTTTTTTACCCCAAGCTGCGCGAGATCGTCTTTTACTTCTTCCTCTGCCTGCTGTCTGCTCTTTCCTGACAGCTCATTTTCCAGAGAAAACTCATTTTTGATGGTTGCATAGGGACTGATGTCAAATATCTGCTCAATATATTTCATATCCGGATATTGATAATACATGCCGTCTTCGTCGGATAAATACAAAACACTGCCATCCTCATCGGTATATATCGTCTCCGGGATCACGTTTTCCTCCCGATCCGTAGTGGTATCCTCCTCCTCACTCCATGTCCGGTCTTCTTTTAAAAATAATTTTTTCCACCCGTCTTTGTTCATCTGCTGCACGGATGCCGTCGCCACATGGCAGGACGCCGAATCAAAGTCTTTTTCCAGTGTGATCTTCGCATCATAAGAAAAATTGTCCGTTACCTGCTTTTTTACCTCCTCCGGGAATGTCACCTGCTCTGCCGTTCCCACTGCTGCAGCTGTATGATTTCCGGCTGCTGTATTTTTATGTTTCCACATGATCCCTGCCATAAGTGCAATGACTGCGAGGATCAGGATCCATTTGATGATGTTTTTTGTGTTTACTTTCATGTTTGAAACCTTTTCTTTCTAAAACTATCAACTTAGAAGATATGGCAACCGAAACATCCGGCTGCCATATCTTCTGTTGTTTTTAAGAAGTATATCTTCCAGATATCGTAATCTTATAGGATCTGGAATTATTTTCATCCCCGGAAATGTATAATCTGTAGGTTTTTCCCTTTTTTGCCTTTAAGCTGCCATAAGCAATCTTTCTGGTACTGTTTATGTTGGATTTGTATAATGGCAGTGGTACTCGACCGCCAATATTCCTTACTGTATCACTGGATATTACCTGTGCCCGGCTCTGCTGTGAACTGGAAGATGGAAGATTTTGTCCCTTTGTCAATGTCACATACCAGTTTTGTTCTGCATCTGGTTTTGATTTTGCAACTACGCTCTTCCACACCTCTGTGTTTGCAGTTGTTGTAAATGTGTAATTTGTAAACGCCTTGTTTGATGCCGACACATTTGCTGCTGGCAGAACCATCATTGCTACAAGTCCCATTAAGATGGCTTTTCTTTTTAAGTTTCTCATATCTGTCACTCCTTCGTTGTTTGCAATCAACTTATCTTTTTTATTGCATGCAAATCTAGTATATGTTTTTACTTTTGAAAGCACCATACCAGAACTGGAAAATAAATATTTTCCAGTTCTGGTATGGTGCTTCTTTGTATTTTCTACTATAATTACAGAATTAATATTCAACTTTAGGAGGATTATTATGAAAAACTTAAGAAATTTACTAAAAAAACTTACTATTACTATGCTGTTAGCTGCAGTTCTTATTGCCAGCCCAATTACTAGCAGTTTATCTATCCTCACAGAAAATGCAAACAACATTATCACTCTTGATGGTGGATTTTTTTCAGAAATAGAAGAATTTTAATCAAATTACTATCGTTTCACCAAATTCTTTTTTATAAGCATTTTCTATAACTTGTGCACATATGTGATCTCCTCTTGCGGCAGCCAGAATATAGGACTGCCGCAGATATTTTTTTATCTCATACATTTCTGCTTTATCTTTTTTCCCTGTCTTTACCAGTTCTAAAATAATAGCTGCTCTATCACCTAAAAGTACATGAAAATCTCTTCCATTATTTTTCTTCTTTGCCCGCTTTAAACATATTCCATTTAATTCCAGTGCTTCCTCTCGTTTTCCAATTGAGAAATAAGCTGCCGACAAATTTCTCATAACGATTCCTTTTATATGTTCTACATTTTCCCCAAAGATGTAATCCATATCCAGACACTCCAGAAGCTTCTGGTAAATCTTGATTGCCTTTTCCTCTTTATCCGTATGGAAATACGCCCCTGCTAAGCTCATCAGATTCATAATTTCCTGCTCTGTAAAAGGAAATCTTTTTTCCAGACATTTCTCATATTCCGGCAAGGTGAGCCGGATCGACTCTTCTAATCTCTTAATCGTTTCCTCTCCGCTGCATCTTTTACAATAATAATCGAGCAATGCCTCCGCTTTTAACACATACTGTTTCGTGATCAGGTTATCATCTGCCTTTTCTTTTAACCGCTTTACATATTCATCCGCTTTTTCATAATCAAATCTCCGCATGGCAGCCTCTAACAGTTCCCTTTCCTCCAAAAGCTCCATATTTTTGCCTACACAGACCGCATAATTTTTACCCGGTACGCGCTCCATCTTTGCCATCAGCTTTGCATACAGTTCTTTTTTGACTCTCGTTTTTCCACATTCCAGGCGATACAGGGTCTGCGGTGAGCAGATCCCATCGCTTAGTTCTTCTCTCGATATGCCGATGTATTCTCTCGTCATCCGAATGACGTCTCCGGCTCTGTAATTTGACATAATGCCTTCACTCCCTGACAGTTTTATCCTTGCTCTAATTCTCTATAATACTTTTCCGCTGCGTTCTGACCTTTTTCATCTTCTTCTATTTCGTACAATTCGCAGGCAAGTCTGCAATCTTTCTTACATCGCTCCCAGTCGTCTTTCGTAACAGCCACTTTTGCCTTCAGGCGTGCTCTTAAAAAATACAATTCTGCCAGATGATAAAAGCCCTCGCCCTTTGCTATGACCTGAAGCAGTTTTTCGACATATTCCAATGTTTTTTCGTCATTCTGCATCTGTTCCTGATATCGGATGATAGCCAGATACAATTCCGTCTGTATCTTTTCCTTATTTCTGTCTCCATAATATTTCTCAACGTATGCGATCACGTTTAAAATCTCCTGTTCCAGAAACATCTCTTTTTCTCTATGATGTTGGTATAACTGAAAAATGAGTTTAATTTCCATCCGGCTGTACAGACGTGTTTTTTTTGTTTCACTCCACAAATCTGGTATGGTAAGTTTTATCGCACGCTCCAATACATCGCAGACTTCCTCATCCGTTTTTCCCTCTTCCCTTAGCACACATGCTTCCTGATACAGGCAGAACTGTTCGTGCGTGACCTCCCCCTCCGGCATCATTTTCCGGTATGTATTTATCTTTTTCTTTGCTGCTGCAAATTGATTGCTTTCCACAAACTTTTCAATCTCTGTTCTGGTTTTCCACAGATCATAATCTTCTTCGTTCACAATCGTCTCAAACAGTGTTACTTCTTTTCCGATCCGTGACAACAGTGTCTGTACCACCAGAGAATCGCTTTCCCGGAAGCCCTGCTCGATCCTTGATAATGTTGTGACGGAGCAGATCCCATCGCAGATTTCTTCCTGTCTTAAGTCGTATTTTTCTCTGTAATATTTTAAAACAATTTCTACCGTTCTCTGTTGTTCCATAACGTTCCCCTTTTACTCTTAACTACATTTTACCATAAAACTTTCTGTATACAAGAAGCTTTTACAAGCAGATATTGTTTCCATACAAAAAACGCCCCCCGAACCACAGGCATTTCCTGTCGTTCAGAAGGCGTTTTCCCTTAACATGAGAGAAAGATAAATCCGATATTTACCAGACACAGCAACGCGATCCACGTCACTGCCATCTTTCCCGCAACAGTCCTATAAAGTTTTTCGATTTTTTCTCTCTGCTTCCAGATACAAAGCAGCATAACAAACAACAAAATAAAATAGAATGTAATATAAACACGTTCCCCGGAGACATAAATCGTTGCCATAAATCCAAGCACCGCTCCTGCTCCAAATCCGCATCCCAACAGGATCAACGTAGCGAAGTATTCAAACAGATCCGGCGCAAACAATCGCCAGAAAGCGTAGAGCATCGCGGCAACGGTTACGAGCAGATAGCCCATCGGCAGCCAGGTCGATAATGCACCCCAGCTCCACTCCGTAATCTGTCCCGGTTTCACGAAGAGACCGGAGAGCCCCGGATAAGCAGTTAAAAGCACAGTGTGTCCGAATAATATCATGACTGGCAGGCTCGCGATCAGCGTATCTTTATAATTCTGTGTCTTTAAATACACGAGCAGCGACAAAAGAGCTGCCACCAATACAAACACGGCATCGGCATTTGCGATAAACACCCGCTCTACGCTAAGCAATCCAAGATACAGCTTATCCCCGAAATGAAACGTCTCATAGATCGGCAGATCTGCAATGCTGACTGCATTTCGCCCTGCATTTCCCGGACACAGCACGATGGAGACCAGCGTGGCTGCATTTGCAACAAACATAAGGATTGATACGAGAAAGCCCTTCTTTTCCGGGTGAATTTTCTCTTTCCTGCAATAGACCAGACACAATCCAAAGATGACAAACAGGATCACGGCGACCTGCTCATGACTGCTCGCTATCAGACAGACCGGAACGGCTGCCACCGCTTCCCAGACACGGATCGGTTCTTTTCTTACCGTTTTCTTTAACAGCAGTGCCACAAAAAACATTCCCCATATCGGGAAGAAATAATTTACTGTCGTGGTGATCCATCCGGCAGAACCCATATCGTGAAACGGATACAGCAGCACTGCAATCGAAGCACACCAGTTCATCAGCTTCCCGCCGCCAAAAAGCTGCGCAATTATAATAGGAAGCGTTGCAAATACCAGAAGGTCTAATATCCTCCACACAAACGGCACTTTTACAAGCAAAACCAAAATCCACTCGATCACAAACCGGGAGGTCCACGTCTGATACCGATTGATCAGATATGCCAGGATCCCTTTTGACTCGGTTGCCTGTGCAAAGAACAGGTCATCTCCAAGCATCGGATGGATACGGATATGATACAGGATAGCTACCACCGCTACGAGCAGAAACGGCAGGTATTCGCTGCCCCATTTTGTTTTATTCTTCAAAGATATCATTTAACTTTGTACCGCAATTACTGCAGAAAGCGGCATCCTCCGGCATTTTGGCACCACAGCTCGGGCACTCGGTAGATCCCTGGATCTTCAATACCTCTGCTTTCATGCGCTCAACTTCTTCCAGTGCCTCTTTGATCAGGAAAATCTGCTCAGACTGCTCACATTCTGTTTCGTCTTTGTGTTCCTCAAAATAAATCTTTCCTAACGCTGCATACTGTTTTTCCACAAAATCCTCTTTGGAACGGATGTCCATTTTTAATTTGGCAACCTCTGAGACATCCTTTGCTTTCTGTCCCACGTCCTTGCCTGCGCTAACGATCGTTTCTCCTAATTTGTCAAAAAAATCCATGAGAATCCCTCCATTTCATTCATGCTATCTTACTATTATATATACCATATAAATTACATAAAGCGCAAGCATCGCAACGCCCTCTTTGCGATTGATCTCGTTTTTCGACCATGCAAAGAACCAGATGATCAGGGTAACTGCGATCAGCACGATAATGTCGATCACATTTTCAAAAATAAAGGCAACCGGACTGATCGTTGCTGCAATTCCAAGTACAAATAAAATATTGAACACGTTCGAACCGATGACGTTTCCGACTGCCATATCGACCTCATCCTTTTTCGCTGCAACAATCGATGTTACCAGCTCTGGAAGACTTGTTCCAAGTGCAACGATTGTAAGTCCAATCAGGTTCTGGGACAATCCCATGGCAGATGCAATAAAGGATGCTCCGTCTACAACAAAATCTCCGCCGTACTTGATCGCGATCGCACCACCGATGATAAAAACGATACATTTCCATACCGGAAGTACCTCGATCTCATCACCATCCTGTGCCTCGCTTCTGGCATTTAATGCAGATCTTACCATCATGATGATAAAGCCCGCAAAGATCACTAAAAAGATCACACCATCGAGATGTCCAAGGCTCATACCGATCCATCCTAAGATCAGCATCACAAAAGTACAGATCAGGGAAAATGGGATGTCACGTTTTATCGTATCTTTCTGTACTGCCAGCGGAGTAAACAGCGCGCAGAAACCGCAGACAACCAACAGGTTAAAAATATTTGAACCGATGACATTGCTGACGGCAAGTGCATTATTGCCGGATAAGGATGCCGTAACACTGACGGCACACTCCGGGAGACTCGTTCCCATGGCAACGATCGTAAGTCCGATAATGATTGACGGTACCCGCAGAAGTTTTGCAACAGAGGAACTTCCCTCTACAAAGAAATCTGCGCCTTTGATCAACAGGAAAAACCCGATGACTAAAATGATAAGTGCGGTAATAATGTTCATGCTTTCCTCTTTCTGCTGCTTTGCAGCGATTGTATTTTATAGAATTCCCAGGTGTGTCAGCAGGATACGCAGTCCGATCAGGACTAAGATCAAACCTCCGACAAACTCTGCTTTGCTTTTATATTTATTTCCAAAGAAGTTACCAACATATACGCCACCGATGGAGATCGCGAATGTGGTCACTCCGATAACGGAGATTGCTTCTACGATCGGGTACTGTAAAAATGCAAATGTAATCCCGACTGCGAGTGCATCAATACTGGTTGCCACTGCAAGAAGGAACATCTCCTTTAAATCGAGCGGTGGATCCATCTGTTTGATCTCTTCCGTCTCTTCTTTCTTCACTGCTTCCATCATCATCTTTCCACCGATCAAACCTAACAGGATAAATGCGATCCAGTGATCGATACTGGTAATGTAACGCTCAAACTGACTTCCCAACAGCCATCCTAAGAAAGGCATCAATGCCTGGAAGCCTCCAAAAAACAAACCGATGACAACCGCCTGCTTCTTGTTTACCTTGCGCATGGCAAGACCTTTACAGATGGATACCGCAAAAGCGTCCATTGACAACCCTACGCCAATGAGAACTAATTCGATAAAAATAGCCATTTTTCCACTCCTTTTCCCGCTTCTACCACAAAAAGAGACTCGCTGTATCCCCATCCCACCTGTAGCGGTGGTCTAAGAATACATGAGTCTCATTCTTTAAGATTTGCCAGATTTCTTTCTTTTGTGTGCCCGAAGAAATCGGTATGTTGACAAATCACGATATACGCGAACTACTCCCTCACGGAATTTTATTTAAGTTTACGCCAAACTGTTTTCTTACTATACCCTATTGAGAAATCTTTGTCAATTACTTTTGGCCAATTAACCCAGTAATTCGAGTATTTCTTCTCTTGTGAAGGTTGCAGTGTCCATACCTTCGCCCTCTAAAACCTGTTCTGCCAGCTTTTTCTTGCGTTCCTGTATGGCAATGATCTTTTCCTCGATCGTTCCCTCAGCCACTAGTTTGTAGACATTCACGACATGTTTCTGTCCGATACGGTGCGCCCGGTCGGTCGCCTGGTTCTGCACAGCAATGTTCCACCACGGATCATAATGAATAACAATGTCTGCCGCGGTCAGGTTCAGTCCGGTGCCACCTGCCTTTAAACTGATACAGAATACCGGCACATCATCTGTGTTAAAGCTCTCGACCATCTGCATCCGCTTTTCCTTATTGACCGAACCGGTCAGCAGGTAGTAGGCGATTCCTTCTTTTTTGAGGCGTTCCGTCAATCGGTCTAACATGGAAGTAAACTGGGAGAACAATAAGATCTTGTGTCCGGCTCCGACTGCATTTAAGATCAGCTCCATACACATATCTGTTTTTGCGGATGCGCCCTTATAATCTTCAAACAGAAGCGACGGATCACAACAGAGCTGCCGCAGCTTCGTGAGTTCTGCAAGGATCTGTATCTTGTCCTTTTTAAATTCTTTCTCTGTCTGTCCCTCCAGCATCTGCTTCATCTGCGCCACGTGTGCATCGTAGAGCTGCATCTGCTCGCCCTCAAGCCTTGCGAAGATATTTTCCTCAAGTTTCTCCGGGAGATCTTTTAAGACATCTCCTTTTAACCGTCGCAGGATAAACGGACGGATCATACGCTGCAGACGCTCCATCTTATTTTCATCCTGTTCTGCCACGATTGGGATCTCGATTTCCTCTCTGAACCGCTGATACGGATATAAAAATCCCGGCATCAGATAATCAAAGATACTCCACAGCTCGCTGAGCCTGTTTTCGATCGGTGTTCCGGTTAAGGCAAGTTTAAACGCTGCCGTTATCTTTTTCACACCTTTTGCCGCCTGGGTCGACGGGTTTTTGATGTACTGTGCCTCATCGATGACCTGCACAGAAAAGACGATATTTTTATAAATATCCGCATCCCGCTTCAACAGATCATACGACGTGATCAGGATCTCACCGGCCCTGCTCTTTTTAATGAGCCCGGCACGCTCCGGTACATTTCCGGTCACTATGACCGTCGGCAGTTCCGGTGCAAACCGTTTGATCTCTTTCTGCCAGTTATAGACTAACGATGCCGGACATACGATCAGAGAACGGCGCAGTTCCTTTTCCCCTGCCTTCATTTCCTCATATTCACTGACTAAAAGGCTGATGACCTGCAGGGTTTTTCCCAGACCCATATCATCCGCAAGAATACCGCCAAATCCGTTTTCACGGAGCGTTTTTAACCATAGAAAACCATTCGTCTGGTAGCTTCGCATGATACTTTTGAGTGATGCCGGCACTTCATAGTCGCTGTCCTCAATGGTTTTCATATTGCGGACCATGCCTTTAAAGTCGCGGTTTTTCTCCACAGACAATACATGATTGTTCTTTAATGCCGCATCAAGATACATTGCGCGGTATCTTGGTGTGATGATAGTTCCTTTTTTCAGGTTTGCCTCGGTCAACCGCAGATCTTCGCTGACTTCTGCGAGCACACCGAGTCCGTCGTCTTCGATATCAAGAAAATCTCCATTTTTGAGCCGGATATATTTCTTTTTCTTATCGTATTTAGACAACAGATATGCCAGTTCATCCTGCGGCATATCCGGGGAGTGGATCTCCAGCTCCAACAGATCACTCTTTAAGGAAACCCCGACTGATACACTTGGCGAGGACACTACTTTCATACTGCGGAATCCCTCGCTGGTATAGATCGTCATATAATCTGCCAGACGGCGCAGACCACCGGTCAGCAGGTGATAGAGCATATCTTCATTGTTGGAAAGCACAAACACGGTATGCGCTAACGTATACTCATTGAAATACGGTTCTACCAGCTGTTTCGCACGCAGCTCCTCTGAGACATCCCGCACTTCCCCCGGCTCTATCTTTTCGAGGACATTGTATTTCTCATCCCCATACACAGCAACCAGTTTTGCCCCGACCGTATTGGCATCCGGCTTGTCCAGATACAGTTCAAACACCGGCTTTGGCGGAACATACAGGCTCTCATCAAACCCTTCTGCCTGCACCTTAAAATTTTCCCGGATCAATGGCAGAAGATCACGGCAGAACATCGGAAGTTCTTCCGTCGCGATATATGCCTCTCCCCCGGTCTGCCGGTTCATATATTCAAAAAATTCCGAGATCCGCCCTTTCAGCCCCGCATTACTGCGGTAAATAAGGTTGCCCTCATAAAAATAAACATAACGCTCTCCATGAATGACCTGCAGATCTTCTAACTGTAGAAATATGCCGCTGCCCCCCTGTTTGATATGCAATACTGGCCTTTTTTCTTCCTCGGATATCTGATACTCATCTTCCGGCAGATAGCCGATCTCTGCCATAAATGGCGTGGTTCCCATTGCCTCAAAAAAGCGGTCAATTCCCTGTCCATCGAGTTCCATGCTCCGCTCAGACCCACCGGTATACGCATAATAGGCATGAAACTTGCTCTGTCTCTGCTTGTCCGCTTCCTGTATCTGCATAAAACGGATGATCCGTTTTGCTGTCTCGGTAAACGCATCCATATGATGATAGAAATCCAGCTTCTTTCCGTACCGCACTTTTTCATTGGTCTGTATAGAATGTAAAAAGACTGAAATATTTTTCAACACATATTTCTGCTCTGCACCAATCTTAAATTCCAGTGTGGCAAAGCCGTAATTCATTTTAAAATATGGCACCAGTTCTACCTTTCCGTAGATCTCATCCGGCAGGAGATATACGGCTCCCGCCTGCATGGAATACTGGTTTAACATATTTTTTAAGACACTGTTCGTCTTTAATTCCTGTTCTTTTTCCTCACTGATCCGCTCCGTGGCATCCGTTCCCCTTAATTTTAAAATATCGGCTGCCCGCCTGCGGTTTACATAAGAAAAAAGGACGGCAACGCAATGCTTGCAAAGCCCCTCGTAATTATAAAAAGCTTCACATTCACATTTGCTGTTGCTGACCTCTCCAAACTCTTCATCTATGGTAAGCTCTACCTGATAAAATGGTTCTGCATTTCCCCTTACCCGTGCCTGCACTTCTGCCTTCGGCAGATCTCCAACACGATATACCTCATAGGAAAAATCCGACACCGCACCCTTCTCGTATAATTCTTTTCCCCTGCGGAACGCTGCCGGATAGGCTTCTTCTTTGATATCTGATACGGAAAACATTTTTTCGGACTCCTCACTTAAAAAATTCTGTCTTTCTATTGTAACACAGAATCTCTTAAAAGGTTACCTTTATTTCGGTTCCAATTCCTTCTTTACTATTTAATGTGATCTGCGCATCATGCTGCGCAACAATATGTTTTACGATTGCCAGTCCAAGACCGGTTCCACCGGTCGATTTCGAGCGGCTCTTATCCACACGGTAAAAACGCTCAAACACACGCTCCTGCTGCTCTTCCGGAATCCCGATACCGGTATCTGCCACCACAAGCACCGGACGCCCCTGCTCGGTCGTTATGGTGATCGTAACGGTTCCGCCCTTTTTGTTATAGCGCACCGCATTGCTGCAAAGATTAAACATCAGTTCTTCTAACAGCGTCTTATTGCCGCTTAGCGGTACATGCTCACCCTTAAGGTACATCGCCACTTCATTTTTCTGCGCCTGTAACGCCATGGAAGCAAGGCAGTGCTCGCCCAGTTCGTACAGATCGACCGTTTCAAATTCCAGTTTCAGATCGTCATCATCCAGTTCGGACAGTTTGATGATATCATTGATCAGGCTCTGCAGCCGCTCCGCATTGCTGTGGATCTCATTGGCAAAATGTATCGTGTCCTCTCCCGATGTCATACCACTCGCGATCAGCTCCGCATAACCGGAGATTGCAGTCAGCGGAGTTTTTAACTCGTGAGAAACATTTGCAGTGAACTCCTGCCGCATCTGCGCATGGTTTAAGATATCCACATGCTGCTGCTTGATCGTAGCGATAAACGGACGGATCTCCTCGTACACTTCATCCTCATTCATCAGTGTGATATTCGCTGCCATTTTCTCGATTGGTTCGACCAGACGCACGGTCAGTCTGTGCGAATAAAACGTACACATTAAAAATACCAGTAATCCTACGATCACGATAAGCCCCGTCATCGTGGTCACAAAACTGGTGATACTGCTGCTCTCTTTTGCAATCCGGAGTATCGTCCCATCTTCCAGCTGCACCGCATAATAAAACGTATGCTTTAAGGATGTTGCCGACTTGCGGATTGCCGTTCCTTCCCCTGTTTTGATCGCTTTGGCTATCTCGGGGCGGTTCTTATGGTTTTCCATGGTGGTCTCATCTTCCACACTGTCAAATAAAACCATTCCATCCGCTTCAACGACTGTGATCCGAAGCCCATCCTGTTCCAGATCATAGCCCCCATCACTGCGGAGTTCCTCGATGGACATCTTCGCGATCACATGCGCATTCGCCGCGAGATCATCAAAAATCTGCTTTTCCAGGATCTGATAAAAAAGCAACATAGAACATACGGCAGTCACCACGATGGCGATTGCCGCAATTAACATAAATTTCGCATTTATTTTTTTCTTCATCTGTTATTCCACCATATATCCCACATTACGGACAGTCTTGATATAGGCTCCTGCCTCTCCAAGTTTCTGCCGCAGTGTCTTGATGTGCATATCAACGGTCCGGCTCTCGCCCTCGTATTCAAAGCCCCACACCTTATCCATGATCTTGTCTCTGGATAATACGATCCCTTTGTTTAACAGCAGGTATTTCAGCAGTTCGAACTCTTTAAACGTCAACTCGCACGATTCCCCTGATAAAAATACTGCATGCTTGTCATTGTCCAGTAAAATCTCATGATAGGCAATCTGACTTTCCGTCTCGGTTCCTTTTGCCCTACGCAGCAGAGCCTTTACTCTGGAGATCAGCTCCATCACACCAAATGGCTTTGTGATATAGTCATCTGCACCCAGATCCAGCCCCTTTACCTTGTCAAGCTCACTCGTCTTGGCAGTCACCATAATGATCGGGATGCCTGCCGTTGCCTTGTTTGCCCTTATTTTCATCAGGATATCCAGTCCGTCCTCATCGGGCAGCATGATATCCAGCAAAATGAGCGAGGGGAGCTTTTTTTCCAGACATTTAAAAAGCTCTGCCCCACTTTCAAATTCTTCTACGGTATATCCGCTGTTTTTGAGTGCATAACGTTCGATCTCACGAATGTTGATATCATCTTCTACGATATAAATGGTTGCCATATTTTTCTCCAGACCGCAGATTACAGCTCATATTTCTGTTTGAATTCCTCTAATTTACGTGTAAATTCTGCGCTTTCAATCTCATCCATCTGCTCGGTAAAACTATGCTCTTCCAACTGCGTGTCAGTCAGCTGCATCATGTAGACTGCGATGTTCGAACAGTGATCTGCCACACGCTCATAGTTCATTGCAAGATCGGAAAGTACCAGTCCAAGTTCAATGGTACATTTTCCTTTTCTCAGACGTTTCATATGATTCTTTTTCACGTCTTTGTTTAATTCGTCGATGACTTCCTCTAACGGCTCTACGGTACGCGCCAGATCAATATTTCCATCCACGAATGACTTTGTGGTACGGTTTAAGATGTCGGCTACTGCTTCCCCGTAGATCCGCATCTCTTCTTTTGCCTTTTTCGAGAATGACACGCCATCCTTATTCATCTGCTGCGCGTTTTCCGCAACATTGATAGAGTGGTCGGAAATTCGCTCAAAGTCAGTCAGACAATGCAGTAACGAGGTTACTTTTAAGCTGTCTTTATAAGATAAGTCCTGACTGCTTAATTTGGTAAGGTAAGCACTGATCTTGTCATCATAAGTGTCTACACGGTTTTCTTTTGCGATCACGTCCTCGATCTTCTCTTCCGAATAATCGGTCAGCACTTCCATTGCCTCTAAAAATCCTGCCTGAGTCATCTCTGCCATCTGATTAACTAAAGAATGGCACTGCTCGATCGCAAATGCCGGACTGCTTAAGAAGCGGTCATCTAAGATAACAAAAACATCCTCCTCCTGTTGCTGCTCGTCCGGAGTCTTTGGCAGGGTAAGGTATGCCAGTTTCTCCAGTCCTTTGGTAAACGGAAGCAGCACAACGGTTGCAAAGATATTAAAGATCGTATGGATCGCTGCAATTCCTGCCACCCCTACGGTCTCATTGGTAAATGAGAAGTGGAAGATCGCATTTCCTGTATAAAATACAAGCATGAACAGAATGGTTCCGATAATATTAAAATACAAATGCACAAAAGCAGCACGTTTTGCCCCCTTGTTGGCACCAACAGAGGAGATCATTGCGGTAACGCAGGTTCCGATGTTCTGGCCCATGATGATCGGGAGAACAGAACCATAGGTAAATCCACCTGTTACGGACAATGCCTGTAAAATACCAACCGAAGCAGAAGAACTCTGGATCACCGCCGTAAGGATCGCACCGGTAAGCACACCGAGTACCGGATTATTGAACATGGTAAGCATGTTGGTAAACTCCGGAACATCTGCCAGTGGCTCTACGGCACCACTCATGGTCTCCATACCAAACATCAGCACAGAAAAACCAAGTAAGATCTGTCCGATATCCTTCTTCTGATCACTCTTGGCTGACATAGTAAGGATAATACCGATCATCGCCAGGATTGGAGAGAAGGAAGATGGTTTTAACATCTGAACAAAAAAGCTGCCACCCTCAATACCGGTCAGGCTTAAAAGCCAGGAGGTAACGGTCGTACCGATATTGGCACCCATAATGATGCCGACTGCCTGTGACAGTTTCATAATACCGGAATTAACAAAACCTACTACCATGACCGTGGTCGCAGACGAAGACTGTATCACTGCAGTAACGCCAGCTCCTAATAATACTGCTTTAAACGGATTGGAGGTCAAATTCTCTAAAATGCGCTCTAATTTGCCGCCCGACATCTTCTCCAGTCCGGCTCCCATCACATTCATACCATAGAGAAACATCGCTAATCCGCCAAGTAACGTCAGTATCCCAAAAATATCCATTTCGTGTCTCCTTTTACACTTTCGTATCTTTTACTCATTTTTTACATACATTTTATTTATACCTTATTTCCACACATTTTGCAATTCAACAAACTGCTAAGTATGTAAATAAAGCGTATTTTTTATGTAAAATCTGTGTAAAGTCTGTTGGAAACACGTTTTAAATGGAACTTTTTTCTTATTTTTTAATCATCATGCTCGCCTGTAATGGAATAGATGACCCACTCAGCGATGTTGGTCGCATGATCTCCGATGCGCTCAAAATATTTTGCTACCATCAGCATATCGGTTGCCTGCTCGCCATTTTTTACGTTTTCATTGATCTTGTCGATCATCTGTCTGCGGTAAGCGGCAAACAGATCATCCACGACGTCATCCCGCCCGATGACCCAGTGTGCCAGTTCCAAATCTTTTTTGACAAAGGCATCCACACTCTTAATGACCATATCCGTGGTTTCCTTTGCCATGTCTTTGATCAGGTCAATGCTGATCTGATTTCCCTCGTATTTTGAACCGGACATCAGGATCGTCATTTCTGAAATATCTGCCGCATGGTCTCCGATACGTTCCATATCCGTGATCATCTTCAGTGCTGCCGAGATCAGGCGCAGATCCCTTGCCACCGGCTGCTGCTGCAATAACAGTTTCATGCAGAGGCTCTCGATCTCCCGCTCCTGATGATCCACTTCCTCATCAAACTCCATTGCCTGTTTCGCTTTTTCCACATCCTGTTTGATCAGAGCAGAGATCCCCATTTCGATCGCCTGCTCGATCAGTCCACCCATCTGGATCAATTCATTGTTCAGTTCTAAAAGCTGTCTGTCAAATCTGTTTCTCATTTTCTATGCTTCTCCTTTCTGCCATCATCCAAAACGTCCTGTAATATAGTCTTCGGTCCGTTTATCCTTTGGAACGGAGAATAATTTTTCGGTATCCCCGCTCTCAATGACTTCACTCAGCAGGAAGAAAACCGTCTTATCCGATACCCGGACTGCCTGCTGCATGTTGTGTGTTACCATGACGATGGTATATTTTTTCTTTAACTCAATGACCAGATCCTCAATCTTGGAAGTTGAGATCGGATCCAGTGCCGAAGTCGGCTCATCCATTAAGATGACTTCCGGTTCTACTGCCAATGCCCTTGCAATACAGAGTCTCTGCTGCTGTCCACCGGACATACCAAGTGCGCTCTTTTTCAGACGATCCTTTACCTCATCCCAGATGGCTGCATCCCGCAGGGATTTTTCCACGATCTCATCCAGTTTTGCCTTGGAACGGATGCCATGGGTTCTTGGTCCGTATGCAATATTATCGTAAATGCTCATCGGGAATGGATTTGGTTTCTGGAATACCATTCCGACACGCTTTCTGAGCAAGTTGACATCCATTCCCTTGTAAATGTCCTCTCCGTCCAGCAAAACATTTCCGGTAATGCGGCATCCCTCCACCAGATCGTTCATCCGGTTTAAGCTCTTTAAAAATGTGGATTTTCCACATCCACTCGGCCCGATAAAAGCAGTGATCTCATTTGCTTCTATATTCATATTGACATCTTTTAAGGCATGAAAATCGCCATAATATAAATCCAGGTTTGATACTTTAAATTTTTCCGCCATAATTTTTTCCTCTTATTTTCTATTTAATCGTGTGGTGCTTCAAATCTCTTTGCGATCAGAGAAGATACGCCATTGATCAGCAACACGATGACCAGCAGTACTACTGCCGTTGCGTATGCTTCATTCGTGTGCATTCCCTCTCTCGACAGAGAATACATGTGAATGGCAAGCGTACGTCCTGAATCCAGAAATCCTGCAATTCCTGCCACCGTACCGGATGTATAGATCAGTGCAGCCGTCTCGCCCACGATACGTCCGATCGCAAGAATGATACCGGATAAGATACCCGGAATTGCCGATGGCAGCACGATCTTAAATATCGTACGCAGCTTTCCTGCTCCTAATCCAAAACTTCCCTCACGAAATGAGTCCGGCACACAAAGAAGTGCCTCCTCCGTGGTTCGCATGATAGTTGGCAGTACCATGATGGCAAGTGTCATGGCTCCTGCTAACATCGAATAACCCCAGTGCAGTGCCGTAACAAAAAACAGCATACCGAAAAGTCCATAGATAATAGAAGGAATACCGGCTAATGTCTCTGCGGTAACCCGCACGATCTCTACCAGCTTGTTTCCTTTTTTTGCATACTCCACCAGATAGATGGCGGCTCCCACGCCGAATGGAATGGAGATCACCAGTGCAAGCACAGTCATAAATAAGGTATTTATCATAGCCGGCAGCATGGAAACATTATCCGAAGTATAATTCCAGGCAAACAGCGATGGTTTTAAAAACGGGATCCCACGGATCAGAATGTACCCGACCAGAAATACCAGCACACCGATCGTAAGAACTGCAGCGATCAAAACCAGAAGCAGGAGTACGAAAGAGCCGGGATGTTTCCGGTAGGACTTAAGTTTATCGGAAAAACTCTGTTTATTGATTGCTTCTCCCATGTTATCTCTCGCCTCCTTTTCTCTTTAAAATAGAAAATGATATGTTAATGATCAGAATAAATACGAACAATACCACACCGGTTGCGATCAATGCTTCTCTGTGCAGGTCGGTCGCATAGCCCATTTCCATGACAATATTGGCAGTCAGGGTTCTGACTCCCTTAAAGATACTGTGCGGCACGCGCGCCTGATTTCCCGCAACCATCATAACTGCCATGGTTTCTCCGATCGCACGTCCCACTCCAAGTACCACTGCCGCCATGATCCCGGATTTTGCTGCCGGTACGATCACGGTAAAGACACTTCTCTCATGCGTTGCACCAAGGGCAAGCGCACCCTCATAATAGCTTTCCTCGACTGCACGGATCGCTGACTCTGACACTCCGATAATGGTTGGCAGGATCATAATGCCCAGCAGCACCGATGCCGTAAGGATACTCTGTCCATTTCCTTTAAAATGCTCTCTGACAAATGGCACAATGACAACCAGTCCAAAAAAACCATATACGATAGACGGGATTCCTGCCAGAAGATCTACGATCGGTTTTAATACACGGTACAGTTTCTGCGGACAAAAGCGTGCCATAAAAACAGACATTAAAATCCCGATCGGTACACCAATTAACAGTGCTCCGCCTGTCACATAAATACTTCCCAGGATCATGGGAAAAATGCCAAAAATGTTATTGGTCGGTTTCCATGTTTTTCCTAAAAGGAAATCCATTACACCGATTTTCTGCATTGCCGGAAATCCGTTGGCAAACAGAAATATACAGATCAAAGCCACCGCAATGATCGACACCACTGCCGTGAAGAGGAATACCACTTCCATGATTTTTTCTTTTACTTTGTTCATATGCTTCTCCTGATCATTCTCTAAAAACCGGAAGAGGTCTGTTCTCTTCCGGTCCCATTTCAAGGATTTGTTTTGTTAAACCATCTTTATTTGGAAACTTCATCCCATGTGGTGATCTCGCCACGGAAAATTCCGTTTACATCATCTTTGGTAAGGTTTGTGGTTGGGTTATCATTGTTTACAACAACTGCGATACCATCCATTGCGATCACGGTTGCAGTTAAACCACCCTCTGTCTCAGAGTCTTTTAATTCACGGGATGCCATTCCGATGTCACAGGTTCCGTCCATTGCTGCTGTCATACCTGTGGTTGAGTCACTTTCCTGGATCTCGATCTCAGCACCTGCATTTACTGCGGTATAAGCCTCTTTTAATTTCTCCATAACAGGTGTTACGGAAGAAGAACCTGCAACGACGATCTTTCCTTCTGCTCCGTTTGACTCAAATGCTGCTGCATCGTCGCTTACTGTGATGTAACCATTGTCAGAAATTACGCTCTGTCCGTCTGCACTTAAGATAAAGTTCATGAAATCCTGTGCTACTTCGCTTACTTCGCCTTTGGTTGCAATGTTGAAAGGTCTTGCGATCGTATAAGAACCGCTCTTGATGTTTTCTACGGTAGCATCTGCTCCATCGATCGCAACTGCTTTTACAGTGTCATTTAAAGAACCAAGTGAGATATAACCGATCGCATATTCATCACCTGCAACGGTTGTCATCATAACATCGGTGCTGTTTGTGATGTTTGCTTCCTCTGTTGTGTAATCTACTTTCTCACCTGCATCATTTTTCTCTTCAATGCCAAACAGTTCAATGAATGCGCCTCTGGTACCGGAACCATCCTCACGGGAAGTTACATTTATATATTCGCTTGTATCAAAATCGCCTGCTGCATCTGCTGAAGTATCAGCTGCTTCACTTTCTGCCGGTGCATCGGTTGTTGTTGCATCTGCTGCCGCATCAGTTGTTGCTGCATCTGTTCCTGCATTTGTTGTATTGCTGCTGTTTCCACATCCAGCCATCATGCTTGCTGCCATCATTCCTGTTAATAACACACACATTACTTTCTTTTTCATCTTTTTATTCCTCTTTTCTTATTTTCTTTTTCTTGATTACAGGAAACACTTTATTCCCGTCATGTAAAATATAAAGGGCAGGTTGTGTAAAATATGAGTAAAATAAAAGTAAAGGTTTCTTCACATCTTTTCGATACATTTACGCAGCTCCAACATCTGATTATCCACCCCGGCGATCACATCCGAATACGCCTTGATCTGCTTTTCCACATTTTCAAGTGCCCCGGCATCCTTCTTATAGCACATCTGGGTATCGAGTTCTGCCCAGTAGTCCATTGCAAAGGAACGGATCTGTATTTCCACCCGGATCTCTTCCGTCTGATCTAAATAAGTAACCGGAACCCCCACGATCAGATGGATACTCTGATATCCGCTTTTTTTCGGATTTTTCACATAATCTTTTTCCTTGCGGATCTTAATGTCTTTTTGTCTGCGGATCAGTTCTGCCACCTCATAGATATCATCACAGAAATAACAGACGACCCGGATTCCTGCGATATCATTTAATGTTTCTACCGCTTCCTCAAAGGTAACTTCCCTTCCTTTGCGCAACAGCTTCTTTATAATACTATCCGTGCTCTTGATCCTTGCTGACATACTGCGAACGACCTGACGGTTTTTCTGTTCCGTCAGGTCCGCATTTAACATCCGCAGTTTTCCCTGCATGACATCGATGGCACAGGCATAACGAAGCCGTACCATCGGTGCTTCCATCTGTTCTTTTAATTGTTCTTCCAACGACAAGGGTAAAACTCCCGTAGTTTCTCCTTTTATGTTTATTCTGCTTTTGTTCTTTTTAGACCCTTTCTTCGACAATACCAATCTCCCCTATCTCGTTTTCCAGTTCCGGTGCCTTCTTCTGCAGTCCGAACAGGACAAATCCTACCGCAATGATGCCGGCGATCGCAGCCACACCTGCTTTTGATGTATGAAATAACTGTGTGGAAACTCCCATCAGCATCGTTCCCATAAAAGATGCCCCTTTTCCGAAAATATCAAAAATTCCAAAATACTCTGATGACTTATTCTTTGGAATGATCTTTGCATAGTAGGAACGGGATAATGCCTGTATCGCCCCCTGAAAAACACCGACAAACGTTGCCATCATCCAGAATTTCCATGCCGCATCCAGCCACAGCGCGTACACTGCTACGCAAAAGTAAGCTCCGATGCAGACCATGATCAGACTTCCCGTCTCAAACTGTTTCGTCAGTTTTCCAAAGAGGATGGCACATGGAAATGCCACGATCTGTGTCAGTAATAAAGCCAGTAACAGGCTGGTATCACTGATCCCGACATCTTTTCCATAAGAAGTTGCCATTTCTATGATGGTATACACACCATCAATATAAAAGAAGAAAGAGAGCAGAAACAGTAACACTTTTTTATCATTTTTGATCTCGCCAAAAATCTCTGCAAGCTGAGACAGCGACTGCTTTGCAGTAATGCGCCCTGTACTTTCCACATAGTAATTCTGTTTATAATTGCGGAGCAGTGGGATCGTCACAAGTCCCCACCATGCTGCATTTATTGCAAATGCGATCATCATGGCTGCGGTTCCAGATAATCCGATCGTATCTGCTCCAAGGATCAGTAACAGGCTGATTACAAACGGAACGCAGCTTCCAATATAGCCCCAGGCAAATCCCTGGGAAGAAACCTCGTCCATCCGCTCGTCGGTCGTGACATCAACCAACATAGAGTCATAAAAGATCAGGCTTCCGGAAAATCCCACTTTAGCGATCACAAAAACCGCCAGAAAAGCGATGATCCCGGTCGGGAGTGCCAGACCGGCACATCCCAGTACACCCATCATCATAAAAAAGGTAAACAATGGCTTTTTGCGATTTTTATGATCTGCTACGGCACCAAGGACCGGTCCTAAAATTGCAACAATTACCGTAGAAATCGAAATGGCATAACTTAAATATGCAGTAGAATCTGCATTTGCCACGCCTGCCGCTGCTGCCATATTTTTAAAATAAATTGGTATGATGGTAGAAAGTAAAAGCGCGAACGCTGAATTTCCCACATCATAAAGTACCCAGTATGTTTCGAGTTTCTCTAATTTTTTCTTCATATTGATCTTCTTCCTTCTGCTCCTGCAACTGTGTAATGAACTTGAATATTGTTTCGTAGTAACTGCTTCTTGTTTTTTCGTCTGCGTTAAAGATCTCGTGTTTCGAGTGTTCCATCCGGATCAGTTTTGCCTCTGCGATTCTCTCTGCTGCCTGTTCGATCGCAGCATTTCCTACCATATGATCCCGTCCCGCTTCAAACAGCAGGATGGGGATTTTTATCTGATCCAGATTTCTCCGTTTTCGAAGTGATCCGGTTGCTTTTAATGCTTCATACAGCCATCGGTACGTTGCTCCATAGGTCTGATACTGTAAGTCTTTTTTTCGTTTTCCATATACATAGCAGTACCGCTCTTTGGAAATACAACTGCTGCCCGCAAAATCCGGTGTGTCATCAAAACCTCCCTGACCTGCCGCATACCATTCGCCCCTGCCTGTCGCTGTAAAATAAGCTGCGATCAGTTTTGCAATCTTTTCCGGATAAACCCCGGTCTGCAGCTTTAACATCGGTGCCGAAAGGATTGCGCCGTCAAATACATCCGGATATTCTTCCAGATAACGCACCGCGATCGCGCCTCCCATGGAATGTGCAAACAAAACTTTTGTCTCTTCTCTGTCGCCCACGATGTGTTCCATAAAACAGGCAAAATCTCTTATGTAATCCTCAAAATGCGTGATGTGGACTTTCTGCACATCCCCGGTTTCCCGTTTCGAATAGCCATGTCCCCGGTGCTCTAAGAGATAGACCGAGTAGCCTTCCTGCAAAAAGTAATAGATCAGTTCCTGATATTTTTCCGCAAACTCGCAAAATCCGTGGGAGATCACAAGTGCCGCCTTCGCATCTGCCTGACAATAGGTGTAATAAAACAAAGGTGCACCGTCAAAGCTGTTAAAATATCCTTTCTTCTGATATTTTTTCAGGTACGGCTCCACCACACCGCGCATAAATCCCCGAAATCCCTCTTCTGCAAAATATTCCTGCATCATGCCATCGCCCGTTCCTTTTCCTGAAGGGCTAACACCAGTTCGGGCTGTAATTTTCCGTCTGTATACTCTGCCGCGATTTTTTTGCCCAGATCCGGGTAATTGGTGATCATGGCATCCACCTGCATCTCGCAGACCATACGCATGTACTCTTCCTTATTTACCGTCCAGACATGCACTTTCCGGTTGTGTTTTCTGCAATCCTCCATGAAGCCTTCAAACTGTAAGTTATACAGTGCCGGGTGCATTGCATCCACATTTACAACATAATGTCCATAACTGACCGGATTGATAATGCCGTCACTGTAGAGCATCCCGGTTTTGGCATCCGGATTTAATTCCTTGATCTTTCTTACACTATAATGATTGAAAGACGAATAAATGACCTTGTCCTCAATCCCGTAACGCGCTGTCAGATCAAGTACCCGGTCCTCAATATCGGGATAAAATACCACGCCCGTCTTGATTTCCACATTCAGTGTGAGATCCGTCCCTTTTATCCACTCGTATACCTCTTCCAATGTGGGTATCTTTGTATCCCTATATTCCGGGTGTGTTTTATTAAAATTATGAGAGGACAATTTTGCATAAGTAAGATCCTTTACCCAGCCATGTCCATCACTGGTTCTGTCAATCGTCTCATCATGGATGACGACCAGTTCACCATCCTTTGTCATCTGAACATCCAGTTCGATTCCGTCTGCTTTCATTTCTGCTGCTTTTTCAAAGGCTTCCATCGTATTTTCCGGTGCATAGCCGCTGGCTCCACGATGTGCCCACACAAGTGTCTGTTTCATGTGTTCTCCTCATTCTCTTTTCTCTTCTAATTTTTCATTGTTATGCTACGCCCCGATTGTAAAGAATATGTGCACACTTCTGTAAAATTTAGGTAAGAAAGTTCTCGTGATGTCATAAAAAAAAGACAGGGTAGCTGCTTGTACTATCCTGTCATCTTTTTTATCTTTATTAAGTTGTCTTGCCAGCCGCCTGTCTGACACTGTATATACCAGCCGAACCAACCACAAGGACCGCTCCGATCAGTGCGATCCCGCCAATGGTCTCCCCACAGAAAATGGCGACTAAGATTGGATTTAAGATCGGCTCGATCGTTGAAAGCAATGATGCCGCAACCGGTGTTACCCGCTCCAGACCCTTTGATAAGAACAGGTAGGAACAGCCAAACTGTATCACACCAAGCAGTACCACAAACAGCCAGATCTCCGGTGTCTGACTGCTCTCCCCGGTATAAAACGGAAAGCCGATGATGATACTGAAAATATTACTGACGATCAGAGACGATTCAAAATCCGCACCCGGAAACCGCTTCATCATCATGACCAGTGCATAAGCAAATCCAGAAAATACCGCAAGCAGATTTCCCGCCAGTCCGCCTCCACTTAACGATTCGTAAAAGAAACACAAAATACCGCTAAATACCAGTGCGCAGCAAATGATGGCATCCTTTCCCGGTTTCTTCTTATATAAAAGCCAGACCAGAAGAATCACAAAGATCGGTTCTGTAAACTGTAACACGATCGCATTTGCCGCTGACGTCATTTTCGTTGCTGCCACAAAAGTAAATGCCATGACCGTGTTGCAGATTGCACCAAACACCACCGTCTTATTCCACACAAACTTCTGATGGGCCACCATCATATACGCTGCGATCACAATCGTGGAAAATATGCTCCTCGCTCCCTGGATCGCCACCGACCCCCATGGGATCGTCTTGATCAGGACACCGCCGGTACTAAAACATACCGCGGAAAGAAGCACATAGATCGTCCCCATCATACTTCTTTTATCCAGTTGTTTCTGCATATCTTTTGTCATAATAATCCTCTTTACCCTGATACATCAGGAAATAATCACTGCAAGCAGTACTAATATAAATAAAAAAATCAGATTGGAAATTGTAAACCAAAGAAAATAGATACCCTTTGTCCGATTATAGTTATGTGCATATATTTTATAGGAAATCAGACTTGCCATGGAGGCAATCAGTGTTCCAAGCCCTCCTATATTGACTCCCAGCAAAAGCCCCTTTATATTTCCTGTAAATCCAGACAAAAGTAATGCCGCTGGTACATTACTGATACACTGGCTCGCAAGAATACCAGCCAAAAGCTCCCGTCCGGTAACAAGCATTTCCAACGTTTCCTGAAATTTTTCCATACACCCTATATTTCCAGTAAATATAAAGAAAGCAATAAATGTAAACAGTAGACAATAATCCACCTGCCAAAGTACATCACGATCCAAAACTGCAACCGCAACCAGTACCAATATCAATACTGCTCCATATGGCAATACATGTGCAACCACAAGAAGACTACACAAAAATAAAAGCAGATAAATTGCTATCTTTTTATAATTTAATACAATTTCTGTTTTCCCGAAGCAACTCTCATCCATGACAATTACCTCTTTTTTTCGTCCTAATCCTATGATTGCTGCTGCCAGCAGAATTCCCGCAACCACCGCATATGGCAGCATATATAATACAAATTCACCAAATCCAAACCCCGATAGCTGATAGAGATATAAATTCTGTGGATTTCCAATCGGTGTCAACATGCTTCCCAGATTCGCTGCAATCGTCTGCAATACAATAACCGGTATCAATAACTGTTCCTGTCCACATTTTTTCAATATCAGAAGTGCGAACGGAACGAAGGTCAGAAGTGCCACATCATTGGTAATAAACATGCTGGAAAAAAAACATAAAAACACAAGAATTGCCATTAACTGCATTGTATTTTTTGTATGCATCAGGAGTTTTTTTCCGACCACATCAAATACTCCATTTTTCTGTAATCCCGCTGTGATCAACATAAGTGACAACAGGATTCCAAGCACCCGCCAGTCGATATAGGAAAGATAATTCAGATCCGGTGGGACAGCAAACGCAGAAAGAACGGCAAGGATAGCTGCTATCACCAGAACGGTCTCTTTTTTTACAAAGTCTGTTAATTTTTGTTTCATTTTCTTCTCTCTTTTCCAAATATCCGTGTCTATTCTACAAACTTTTCATCCGGTTGTAAAGGGTAACCACAGCAGTCTCTTTTTTGCCGTAACACGCATATTTTCTGTATACAATTCTCATACTAGCAGTTAAACAGGACATTTTCAAGAAAACAAATCGAAAGGGGTCTATCTATGAATGATTCGGTCAAACTACCCGTTACAAACGAATACGGCTACTATGAAATACGCCTGGAAAGCATTGGAGGACTTGGTGCGAATCTCTGTGGAAAACTGCTCGGCGAACTCGGTGCCCTCTATTTAAAGCTCAACGCCTTAAGCTTCTCAAGCTATGGCTCCGAAAAAAGAGGTTCTCCGGTCAAAGCATACATTCGCTGGTGTGAGGACAATGTTTTCCTCCGGATCAACAGCCCGGTTACCCACCCACATCTTCTCGGCATCTTTCACGAAGGGCTGATTTCCTCTTATCCTGTGCTGTCTGGCATCAGCAAGCATACACAAATTGTTCTGAATACACCATTATCCGCTACAGAAGCGGCAGATAAATACAAAATTCCAACTGGAACACTGCATTGTATTGATGCTCTTTCCATTGCAATGGATTGTAAATCCCGTATCAATATGGTTATGCTGGGAGCCCTCATCAAAGCCTGTGGATTCGTTCCCCTTTCCATGGCAGAAACCCTTTGTGCAGAAAGTGTCGGAAAAAAATACCCCGGTCTCATAGAAGCAAATTTAAAAGGGCTGCGTGCCGGCTATGAAACTTTGTCTTCTCTCTCCCTGTCCAATCGTGCCGCCTCTTTTCCTGAAGGAGGAGGAACGGAAAACTATGTGTGGGGCTATGAAAACGCGCCGATCGGTGGAGTCAATCCGCGCATTGGAAGCACCATCTCCAATGATCTTTCGGCATCCAGAGAAGGCTATATTCCACTGTTTCTTCCTGAAAAATGTATTCATTGCGGGCTATGTGATTCTGCCTGTCCGGATTTTGTGTTTCAGTTCCTGCCCGGCACTTACAAGGGAAAACCCGCCATGAAAAACAGTGGTCTGGATTATACCCACTGCAAAGGATGTCTGCGCTGCGTTGCGGTCTGCCCGACTGCTGCCCTTGTGACTGCTTTGGAACGTGATTACGATAAAAAGCCACATGAAAGATTAAACCGTGACCTGCTGACTCCACCGTCCGATTATCAGGAAGCCGGTGCAAACTCATGGATCACCAGTGATTCTTATCTGACCGAAAAACGTGTAGACGGAGGTATCTTATAATGAATGAAACAGGAACCAATCAACCCGCTTCCCAGAAAATCCTCTACGAAAGCGGCAATGAACTTGCAGCCTATGCGGCAAAGCAGATCAATTACCACGTTATGGGATACTATCCGATCACCCCATCCACACAGATTGCAGAAAATCTGGACTTGATGGGGGCGCAGGGGCTCCACGATATCAGCCTCATTGCCGCAGAAGGCGAACACAGTGCTGCCGGTATCTGTTATGGTGCCTCTGCCGGCGGTGGCAGAGTATTTAATGCCACGAGTGCAAATGGTCTTCTCTATGCGTTAGAACAATTTCCCGTTCAGTCCGGCACCCGAATGCCTATGGTAATGAATGTCGCATGCCGCACCATTTCCGGCCCTCTTTGCATCAAAGGCGACCACAGCGACATCATGTATCTTTTGAATACCGGGTGGATCATCCTGTTTGCCGATTCGCCACAGATGGTCTATGACTTTAACCTGATCGCATTAAAACTCGCTGAATGGGTCAGTCTGCCGGTTGCAGTCGCATTTGACGGATTTTTTACCAGCCATCAGAAACAGAAATGCTATGTATTTGAGGACGATTCGACCATCCAGGATTTTATCGGGGAAAAACATGCCACCTACAGTGTCCTTGATCTTTCTCATCCCGTTTCCATTGGCTCTTATATGAATGAGCCGGATGTGATCAACAACCGCTACCAGCTCTCCCTCGCCATGGACGAGGCAAAGAAAGCTCTCCCGAAACTGTTTAACACCTATTCACAGTTATCCGGACGAAAACATGAAACCGTGAGCGGCTACTGCCATGAAGATGCCGATATTCTGCTGTTTCTCATTGGTTCTTCCTATCATACCGCCTGTGTTGCCGTAGATCAGCTCCGCGCCAAAGGCATAAAGGCAGGTGTTGTCACACTTCATGTACTGCGCCCGTTTCCGGCAGAAGAACTCCGTCACTTCTGCTGCCATGCAAAGGTAATCCTCGCTGCGGATCGTCAGGACAGTTATGGTGCCGGTGGCGGAAATATGTCCTTAGAGCTGCGCGCCGCATTACAGGAAAATACCGCTTCCGGTCATCCGATCCGTGTTTTGACCCGCATTTACGGGCTCGGTGGAAAAGACTTTTTTGTTGAAGATGCCCTCGCTTTATTTGAAGAAGCGGCAAAGAATAACGCAAAAGAATTTGATTATTATGGAATCACACCGGGAACAGACCAATCCACGCAAAAACAACCTGCATACTTCGCACCTTTGACCGAAGAAGCCTGCTCGCCCGGCATTACCACCTGCACCTTTGATGCAGGATCTGGCAAAATGCAGGTACATGGCGGTGCCCTAAAAGATGCGACTGCCATGCCAAAACGACTTGCACCGGGGCATGGTGCCTGTCCGGGCTGCGGGATCCCGGTCAATTTAAATCTTTTACTGATGGGAATTGAAGGAAATATCGTGTTATTATTTCAGACCGGATGCGGCATGGTCATCACAACCGCCTATCCAAAAACCTCTTTCCGCGTACCTTATCTACACAATCTGTTCCAGAATGGTGCAGCAACGTTAAGCGGACTGGCAGAAGTATTTCATCAAAAACAAAAACGTGGGGAATACCCGGAAGGAAACATCACCTTTATCATGGTAAGTGGAGATGGTGGACTGGATATCGGAATGGGTTCTGCCATCGGAACAGCTCTGCGCGGTCATCATCTCATCCTGTTTGAATATGATAACGGCGGCTATATGAACACCGGCTACCAGCTCTCCTATTCAACGCCGATGGGAGCCAAAAGCTCAACCTCCCATCTCGGCAAAGACCAGTTTGGAAAACGTTTTTTTCACAAAGATATGCCAGAACTCATGGCAGCAACGCATCTTCCTTACGTTGCAACTGTTGCAGAAAGCAACCCTGCCGACTTTATCCGCAAGGCTGCCAAAGCAGCTGCCTACGCAAGAGACTTTGGAACCGCCTATGTCAAAGCCATATCCGCCTGTCCGCTCAACTGGGGGGATAACCCAAAAACAGAGCGGGATGTCATCACCGCCGCTGTAAATTGTTGTTATTTTCCGCTTTACGAAATAGAACGCGGTATTACAACTCTTAATTATGACCCGGAAAAGGCAAAAAAGAAAATACCAGTCGCTGACTTTTTCGCCATGATGGGCAGAACGAAACACCTTGTATCCGAGCCCTATGAAGCCATCCTGCAGGAAATACAACACGAAATCGACCGCCGTTACGCCAGATTAAAGGCAAGAGCCGAACATCCGCTCCTATAATCCCTCCACCTGTGCCTGACACTGACGGATCTTCTCGGGAACTTCGCCACGTTTTCCACTGACAATCTCTGTGGTATATCCCATCTGACGTGTCGTCGTGTTGCCCAGTTCATAAGTTCCGGCACCTTTTAACAGAATCTGGGGCTGTGTCACATCGACGGAAAAATCCACCTCCGTCAAAGCCCCTTCTTCATCAATTTTATAGGCAAAGCTGGCATCATCGAGGCTGGTATCCAGATACTGCTGGTAGGTAACGCTCTGTGTTTTTTCATCATCATTCTCTTCCCCCAGCAGATCAAGCATCTCTTCCTTATGCTTTTCGTACATTTCATCCGCAAGCGTAAAAATGATCTCCTTGCTGCCGTCTTCTTCCTCTATGACCTGGGTATCTGCGATCGCATTGACCCCAAGTGCAAAATCCGTAATGACACTTAAACCCGGTGCCCTGCTGACACTCTCAGCCGGCTCCCATCCTGTCTGTCCGTAATTCCACCATTCCTCTGTTCCGTCCGAATAGCGCAGCCAGGACACGCTAACACCATCATCATCGGATACCGTAAGTTCCTCTACCCAGCTTCCAGAAATCATATCCACCCATATTTTTTCTTTTGTCTCTTCTGCACCATTGATGGAATTTAACTCATAATACAAATAATCCGAGCGAAGCAAAACGCGCATGGCATCCATCACCATTCCCATCTCCGTACTGGCAACACCACCTGCTACCATTGCCTGTAAAAATAATGCACCTGCCAATACTGCAATGCTGATCGCAGAAACTGCTTTTTTATTCATGGTTATTTCCTCCCATGCCCCTGTTTTTCGCTCAAAACTCTTCTTTTATCGTAACATTTTTCTCTTTAAAATACAATCCTCTCTGTCCTTTTCTAAATTAATGATTGACAAATCTATCTTACCGAATCTATAATAGCCTTAATTTCAAACGTGAACAGCTTTGATGGGAAAAAGTAAAGATAAAAAAGACCAGACAGAGAGCAGCCGGTTGATGAGAGGCGCGTGGCACTTTTATTTTGAATACATCCCTGAGCTTCGCACCGAACGACCTGGATCCAGTAGGCTGCGACGGAGTGGTGTTCGTTACGCACACCGGAGTGTTGATTGACACTCGCAGAGGCATGCAGCGTGAGCTGTTTGCAAACAAAGGTGGTAACACGGGTTGATATCCTCGTCCTTTTCTAAGGACGGGGTTTTTTTATTCTTACTCATAGAATGTTCGCAAAATGTACATTCTATTCCATATTTTTATTTCAGGAGGGACTTATGACATTATATGATGAATTAGTTGCCCGCGGTCTGATCGCGCAGGTAACAGATGAAGAAGAGATCAAAGATCTGATCAACAACGGAAAAGCTACTTTCTACATTGGCTTTGATCCGACCGCTGACAGTCTGCATGTTGGACATTTCATGGCACTTTGTCTGATGAAACGCCTTCAGATGGCAGGAAACAAACCAATCGCCCTGATCGGTGGTGGTACCGCTATGATCGGTGATCCATCCGGTCGTACCGATATGCGCCAGATGATGACACCGGAAACCATCCAGCACAACTGCGACTGCTTTAAGAAACAGATGAGCCGCTTCATCGACTTTTCTGATGGCAAAGCACTCATGGTAAACAACGCAGACTGGCTGATGGATTTAAACTACATCGATGTACTTCGCGAGGTAGGTGCTCATTTCTCTGTCAACCGTATGCTGACTGCTGAATGTTACAAACAGCGTATGGAAAAAGGCTTAAGCTTCTTAGAGTTCAACTACATGATCATGCAGAGCTACGACTTCTACACCTTATACCAGAAATACGGATGTAACATGGAGTTCGGTGGTGATGACCAGTGGAGCAATATGTTAGGCGGTACCGAACTGATCCGTCGTAAATTAGGCAAAGATGCTTACGCTATGACCATCAACCTTCTGTTAAATTCCGAGGGTAAAAAGATGGGTAAAACACAGTCTGGTGCTGTATGGCTTGATCCGGAAAAAACTTCTCCATTCGATTTCTTCCAGTACTGGAGAAACGTTGCAGACTCAGATGTTTTAAAATGCATCCGTATGCTGACCTTCCTTCCTCTCGAAGAGATCGATGCAATGGAAAGCTGGGAGGGTGCACAGTTAAACAAAGCTAAAGAGATCCTCGCTTTCGAATTAACCAAACTGGTTCACGGTGAAGAAGAAGCAACCAAGGCAAAAAATGCTTCTCACGCATTATTTGCCGGTGGCGGTGATTCTGCTCACATGCCAACCACAGAACTTTCTGCCGCAGATTTTGCAGATGGTGACCTGGACATCCTCGCACTCCTCGTAAAATCAGGACTGGCTCCTTCCCGTTCTGATGCAAGACGTGCTGTAGAGCAGGGTGGTGTTTCCCTTGCCGATGAAAAAGTTACCGACATCAGGGCATCTTACAACGCAGATGCGTTCGGAGCAGACGGGCTTGTATTAAAACGTGGAAAGAAAAAATTCGTAAAGATCGTTGTAAAATAATAGAGTGAATACCTTGCAATATCATTATCATAAAAAAAATGGTTACCCTAGAAATAGGATAACCATTTTTTTGCTAATGGAAGCCAGCTCTGACATTCTTCCTGAACCCCTCTTCCATCCGATGTGAGACTCCATTTGTCACAGGTTGCCAATCCATGGTCTCCAACCGGGTACATATGAAATTCAACCGGTATCTCATATTCTTTCATCGCCTCGATCAAAAGCAGGGAATTTTGCACTGGAACACTTTTATCCGTATAGGTATGCCAGATAAATGCTTTTGGCGTGTACTCTGAGACCTGCTTTTCTAAAGAGGTACGCTCTAACATCTCTTCCGTATACTGTCCCCGCAACAGACTTTCAAACGATCCTCTATGTGCGTATTTTCCAGACGTAATAACCGGATAACATAACAGCATCCCTGCCGGGCGTAACACATCATTTGTTGTAGCAGCCTTTTCTGCCAGCCATTTTTCATGCCAGAATACACCCAGACTGGCCGCAAGATGTCCGCCCGCCGAACATCCCTGTACTACGATCTTATCTGTATCAACATGCCATTCCCCCGCATGTGCATGGATCAGTTTCATTGCTTCTGCAAGTTCTAACAGTGCAGTTGGAAAAACTGCAGGATTGCAGGAATAACGCAGGATTGCAACATGATAACCTGCACTTAGGAAATGCACTGCCAGTGGATCCGATTCGCGATCCGATGTATAGTTATAACCGCCTCCCGGACACATCAGAAGCAGTGGTCTTAAATCTACACCTATATTTTGCGAATATTCCATTCTATATAGATCCAGTCTTGCCCCCGGCTGTGAACCTTCTACTTTCATTTCAAATGTTTCTGCTATCATTACCGTATGCTCCTATACTCGTCTTGTTTTTATCCAACTGTCATTTGCTTTCTGTTTGTCCTTATTCTCATACATACGCTTATCTGCACGATTTCTTGTGTGTTCCAGATCCTGATCCTGATTTTCATCAAACCATGCATAACCATAGGCAATCTGCATGTGGACAACCTGTGTTTTTTCATTATAAGCATCCTGCATGTCCTGCATATCCAGTAAAAGCCGGTCCACCGGACACCATACACGGGAATCGATCAGGATACAAAACTCATCCCCGCCAATCCGGTATATTTTCCCGTATTTCTGAAATACCTTTTTGATGATCACTGCAGCATCCTTGATATATTTATCACCGAAATTATGTCCAAAATGATCATTATGAAACTTCAGATTATTCAGATCAAAAGTAATCACCAACGTGTCTCTCTTTTTTCCATAAGCAGCAACGTCACTCTCATAAGCATTGCGGTTATAAGTGTCTGTAAACATATCCCGCTCCGCAAGTTCATGATAAAATTCCGCCCTGCTGCCCTCCTGCATCCTTGCAATCGTTCCTTTTAACGTAATATATCCCAGCATGATCACATAAATTAAAAAGCCAATCTTTCCAATGACATCCCCCTGGCGCGCTCCATTATAATAGGTAAACAGATCGACCAGCATCGATATAAACATGATCAGAAAACCGATCAGACTTACTTTGATCCGCTGCTGCACATCCCTGTCTCTCATTTTTCCCAGCAAAATAAAGAAAAAATAAAGAATGGAAAGAAAAATCATCAGATGTGTGACAGATGCTGTTTCCTTTAACTGGGCAATCCCTGTAAAATGCAATACTAAAAGAATAACTGCCGAACATTCCTGCAAGATCAACAAAACCCGGTACAAAATACGATCCTGTGCATGGAAAAAATATTTGACAAAAAGTACAAATGGCATTCCAAGCAGCATCAGACAGACAAACGCTATAAATGAAATTGCAACATGATTCGGGACCATCAGATTGATCATATCGGACTCCATAAAAGTCCAAAATCCCATGTCCACACAGAGAATACCTAAGTATAACAGTTCTCTTCCAACATACACCTTTTTTCTTACAAAAAACCGGTATATGACCATACAAAGTCCGAGAAAAATGTTCATCACACTGATCAGTACACCTGGCACAGACCTTCGCTGCATCGAGCGAAACTTCTCCAGCGCATTGCACATTTCAAAATCGACTGAATAGTTCTGACCGCTCCGATATGCCGCCTCAATGGTAACCACAACCTGATCTGCCGAAGCAGGTATTTCTACAAAGTTGCAGACAGATCCTGTTGTATTTCCAAACGGAGAATGTGTCGTCTCCAATGCGTAAATTAAATTTCCATCTGCATAGACATGAACAAATTTATGATTGGTATAAAAAAACAGACAGGATTGGTCTTTTGATGTTTCCCTCATAGATAATGTATATTCACGAATCCAATCTGTTTTCTGTTCTATCGATACAGGCTTGATCTCATACGATTCTGCTTCAACAGATTTGTCATATAAATTCTCTTTTCCGAAAATCAAACTTAAAATAACCAGAATAAATCCGATCAATCCTATGACATGATATGCAGTTATTGTTTTATTTCTTTTTTTCATATATAACCTACTGTTTCATGTATCATAAAGTGCATTGTTACCTTTTTCCTACGCTCTTTATTATACTATATCCCCCATTAAATAAAAAGGGGAATCCGTAGATTACATCATTTACGCATAATTTTGCCATTTCCCTTAGAATAACAGCTCTTTGCAAAAATGATACCCATTTTTTCTGTCATAAGAACGTATGCCATCCCGGTTTACAATATAAAACATTTCTCCCACGTAAACACCACGATATTCATCCATGGAAAAATTATCGGATACTTTATCGGTAAGAAGATTTTTAAATGCTCCACTTTCCCAGGAGAATAACAGATAATTTATCTGACCTGTTGTATAATCTTCCGTTGTAAATCCAAATAAATTTTCATCTGCATCTGCGAGCACGGCTTTATATTCATACAATGCCTGACTGTAATCTACATTTTTCAGTACAACTGTATTAAGTTCTTTTAGATCTTTTGGATCCGAAAGATCAAACATAGTCAGTTTTAATCCTTTCTGTTCTCCAGTCTTTGGATCCGTCTCATAGCCAATACCAACCAGCTTATCCTTGCCCCAGAAATGCAGATACTCCGAAAATCCGGTAATTTTCAACTCACCGATCAGCTCCGGTTTCGTTACATCGGACAGATCCACTGCAAACAACGGATCGGTATTGCGGTAGGTCACAAAATATGCCATATTTCCCAGGTATCTGGCAGCGTATATTTCCTCGCCCTCTGCAATATTTTCCAGTTTTCCTGTCATTTTCATATTTTTATCAAACAGATACAATCCATTTGTGCTCTCGCCAGTAAACGCATCTGCTGTTGTCAGCACCCTTAAACTTCCATTCGATTCATTAATTGCAAAGGTATCCCGGATCTCCCCCTTTACAGAAGCGGCATCTACTGCATTAATACTGCCACCAGACAACGCAAACTTGGCGATCTGTGTGGTAACATCACTGCTGGCATAATCGGTCTGATACAGATATACCGCATCTGTGCTCACATAGATATCCACATATCCATTTAAGATCACGGTATTATCCACAACTTTGTTTGGTTTTTTCACATCCATGGCGGAGATCACAAGACCCTGCTGTGCAGAATCAGACAGATAAATGCAATCCGCCTCTACCGCTTTCCCATTTACAAGTGGGATCCATCCACTTACCTCATCATCAAGAACCGCCTCTTCCTTCGTAAGAGATGGATAACTCATACTTTTATCAGTAAACAGATAAATAATATCCCCTATCTTGCGCGAAGTGTGGTAATAGCCATCCTGTGTCATCGTTCCGGTCTGTTCCGGCTTCTTTGGATCAGAAATATCGTAAGTCAGGATCTGTGTCTGCACGTCAGAAGATACCGAATACACGTCCTTTTTATTTTTTGATGTACTCTCCTTTGTCAGCCCGGTACTCTCTCTTTGTACGATCAGATTCAACTGCTTTCCTGCGACATACATTTCTAAAATGTCATCTGCCGCCTGGTCGCATACCACATTGATCTCCCCTGCTTCCTTTAAATCTCCGTTCCGGATATCGGTAATAATGACCTTGCCTCTGGATACCGTATAGAGATAAGATCCATCTGTTTTTACAATATCGCTTTCATCCACACCCTCCATCTGGACGTTGGTTTTGGAATAATTTACAGCTGTACTGCTTTCCGTCTGTGCATATGTTACGCTGTCCTCCATTGCAATTTCAGCCGTTCCTGTGCTCATAGATGAATCCGCACCACTGGTACTGCTACCTTCATTAAATAGAAACGAATATTCCGGATCAATGGTCGTCTCATAAATCTCCCTCTCTTTGCTCTGCGCCTGCAGCGCATCGTAAACTTCATCGTAATTTTTCGCTACCGTATACAACTTTCCCGCGTCCTTTTTGGCAGTGATAGAAACCGACTCTTCTTCCGTATCCTCCTCCGCCATCATTTCAGGCTGTCCGACTTCCGCTGACCCAGATGTATACGCCCCGTCCCCCGAATGCAGATACAATGTCTGTAATCCGACAGCACCTCCTAAGAACAGCACAAGTGCCACTGCAGCCACCCTGCTTGCTGCAAGCCATTTTCCTGCTTTTTTTTGTTTTGTTGCCTGTAGTTTTTCCTTTATCTGTTCCGGTCGTAATGCATCTGGCATTTTTTCTTTTTCTGCTGATTCTTTTATCATTTCTAATACTTCTTTTTCTGTCATAGCACAAACCTCTTTTCTATTAACCCTTGTTACTCTCTGATATCCTCTAATTTTCCAGCCATTTTTTTCAGTCCCCGGCTCTCTTTGGAACGGACAGTATTCTCATTCATCTGCAAAACGTCAGCAATCTCCCTGCTCGTATAACCTGCAAAAAGATGCATACTGATAATAAGCCTTTCCTCATCGGACAACTCAAAAAATGTATTTTTTACCATAATACGCTCCGTCAGCCCCGCTTCTGGCTCATCCTGCAACGTCTCTTCTTTTAATTCCTCTTCCTTTTGCAGATATCCCCGGAGCTTATCCTTGCATTTGTTGGATAAAATACGAAAGATCCAGCTTTTAAATGCATCCTCTGTTCTTAACTTATGGATCGTTGCAAATGCATCCGTCACTGCCTCACTGACAGCATCCTCCGCATCAGACGTATTGCGCAATGTATATAAGGCGAACCGATACATGTTTTCATACACCTCACTATACAATTCTGCGAATGCTTCTGTGTCGCCATGTTTTGCTCTTTTTACTTTCTTTAAGTAATTTTCCATAACATTCCTCATTTCCGTTTTCCATGAATTACCTGTCATATATATAGTCTAAAAAAGATGGGAAATTGTTGCATTCAATTTCCCATCTTTTTAAAATTACATTATTTTTTCTGTTCCTGCTACTCGGTCTTAAATACTGAAATCTCTGTTTTCAGATCATTCATATTAGTTCCCAGCGACTCAGCTGTATTGTTCATGTTCTCTACATTTTCTTTTAATTTTGCAGCGACATTCTGAACAATCTTTGCACCTTCTGCCGTCTCTTCAATGATATCTGATATATTCTTGACAGCAGATACAGCATCTTCACGCTCCCGGTCTGCCTGCTCTGTACTGGTAACAATTTCTTTTAATCCCTCAAACAGATTCTGCATACATTGGTTCATATCTTCAAATACGCTGACGATCTCCTGTACAGCAGCTGTCTGTGAAGTTACCATCTCACGGGCTTCTTTTGCATTTTCTACACTTATTACTGTCTGATCTGTAATATGTGTTACATTGTTCTGGATCTCACCGGCTGCCTCTGCTGAGTGGTCTGCGAGTTTTCTGATTTCTTCAGCCACCACTGCAAATCCCCTGCCGGCTTCTCCTGCACGTGCTGCTTCAATTGACGCATTCAGTGACAACAAATTCGTCTGCTCTGAAATATCCGTGATCGTCTCTACAAACTCGTTGATGATCTCGGACTCACGTTTTAATTCTTCAATGCTTTCTTCTACCTTGACCGTGATCTCTGTCGTCTCTGTAGCACGGCTTCCGAGCTCTCTTACCATCTCAGTACCCTGATGGATCATATTTTCTGCTTCGGTAACCAGTTTTTCTACGCTGTCAACAATACGACTTACTTCACGGATCTCTTCAGAAAGGGTATCTGTCTTTCTTACACACTCCTGGGCATGTTCAGACTGTCTTACAATTCCCTCATTGATCTCATCAATTGCCTGCGTGATATTTGCGGAGTAGTCCTGCATTACGTTGGATACTTCTCTTACTTCCTTTGCAGAAAGTTCCAGGGTCTGCGTTGCACCGCTTACCTTCTGGACTAACTTCTTGTTATTGTTGATCATATGGTTGGCAACAACTGCCAGATTATTAAACTCATCACGACCTTTTACTTTAACCTGGGTTGTCAGATTTCCTTCTGCAACCTCTTCCAGTCTTCCTGAAATACGTTTCATATTTTTCTGGATTCCGGTTGTAATAAACAGACCGATCATTGCTGCTACGATCACGGCAACTACAACGACTGCAATTGTAATGTTTTTAATTGAATCTGCCTGACCGGTTACAACAGACATCGGTACCAGTGCACATACCGATGCACCTGTGACATCACTTCTGCTATATAAAAACAGATAATTGCTTCCCTGATATTTAACTTCTTTTAATCCTTCTTTTTCCTCTAAACCAGTGTAAAAATCCTGTCCATAGAATACGCTCTCGCCCTCAGCAAGTCTGCCTTCCTGTCCCTCTTCGAGATTTTCACAGATGATCTCTTTTCCATTCGGACTGACAAAACCGACAATACTTCCAGTTCCAAGATTTAGATTGCTCAGAAATGTCTTGATTGCATAAGAGCTGACATCAATGACAATATATCCCTTTCCAGTCTGTGGTGTTGTCTCATAAGATAAGATATAATCTGAAGATGACAATCCTAAATAATCATCCAAAGAGGCATGGCTATCGATCCACGCCGGCGCCTTGGTTCCATTTTCAGAGAGTGCCATAACTTCATTGTTGTAATCTGTATAATTGCCCTTTTTGTTATTGGTTCCGGATGTCGTAAACATCTGCAATTCCTCATTGGTAACAATGAAAATGTTATTAATGAAATCATTCGCTACCTGAGATGCTCTGATATCTGAACTTACACTGTTTAAAATTTCTTTTCTCTGAATCGGATCTACTTCATATAATCCCATCAGATATTTACCGAGCTGTGAATTAAACGCATATTTTAATGCTTCTGATTCAATAAACGAGTTTCCGACATCAATATATTCTCCTGCCATACGAATAGTCTGCTGGCTGGACTCGCAGAATGTCTCTGTCATCCCTTCCGCTGCCTTTTCATAAGAAATGATGCCTACGAAAACCAAAAAGAAAATCGGCACAAGAAAACAGATAAATATTTTGGTACGAATGCCAAATAACATTGCATTACCGCTTTTTTTCTGTTTTCCCTGAACAGATTTCTGTTTTACTTTTGACTCCTTTACTTTTTTCACCATTTTTGGTTCTTTTTGTGGCTTTATCTTTTGAAACTGTCTGGTCATAAAACATTACCCCCTGCTTTTGTATCCTTTACCCATATATATTATTCATAATAACATATAAAACCAGAATTAAAAAGGTATCTTTTGTTAAATTTTCACTTTTTTATACAATATTTATCCAGAATATCCTGCATTTTTCTTTTTTTCTCATTACTCATTTCACACAGCGGAAGACGACATACGCCTACATCAAATCCAATCTGTTTCATTGCATATTTTACCGGCATTGGACTTACATCTGAAAACAATGCTTTATTCAGTTCCATATAATAAAACTGGAGCTTTCTCGCCTGCTCCCAGTCTTCGTGCAGACACTCCATTACCAGATCATGGACCTGCCTCGGTACCAGATTGGAAAGAACAGAGATTACCCCGGATGCTCCTAATGCCATTGTTGGAACGATTAGATCATCATTACCGGAATAAACGGCAAATCCTTTGCCACATAATGCTGCAGTCTCCGCCAGCCGTGCCATATCTGTTCCTGCTTCTTTACATCCCACAATATTATCTATTTCCGCTAAACGCTGATAGGTCTGTGGTATCATGGTTACCCCTGTTCTTGACGGTACATTATAAACTAAGATTGGCAGTGTTGTCTGATTGGCACATGCCTTGTAATGCTGATAAATTCCTTCCTGTGAAGTTTTATTGTAATAGGGCGTTACCGAAAGGATTGCATCTGCTTTTAATTTTTCACATTCTTTTTCCATGAAAATGGCATGCGCTGTATCGTTGCTCCCGGCTCCTGCTATAACCGGTATTCTGCCCTGTACTGCACCAACTGCACACTCGACCAGCCTTAAATGTTCCTCATCCGAAAGCGTAGATGCCTCTCCTGTGGTACCTGCAACCACAACTGCATCTGCACCCTCATTTACCTGCCACTCTATTAAATCTTTAAAAACAGCCTCATTGATGCTTCCATCTTCTTTCATCGGCGTAATAATTGCTGTTCCTACACCTTCAAATATCTTCTTTTCTTTCATATGGAACCTCCATATCCCTTTGAAAAGACAGTTTCACTTATTCTAAATTATGCTATTTCTTTTATTCTGTGATAAACGTCAGATTTGGCAAAGAAAAAACTCCAATGAATAATCACTGGAGTTTCAAGAGGCGACAACCAGATTTGAACTGGTGCTCAGGGTGTTGCAGACCCGTGCCTTACCACTTGGCTAAGACGCCGCATATTTAATTATGTCAATTCACACTCATATAGTTTACCAAAGCTGTGCGTATCCGTCAAGAGAGAATTCACAGTTTTTTCTCCTGCATTTTACCTCTTTTTTGCTTATTCTTTCCTGAATCCATTTGCTTTTTTCTCCTAAGAACAGTATACTTATATATTGTAAAATATTAAACCATTTCAGGAGGAACAAATATAATGGAAAAAGGTAAATTAGGTATCAGATTATCATTTTATGCAGTAGCAGCTTTTATCCTTGCATTCTTAGGATACAGCACTGTTCTTGCATTACTGGCTGGCTTTGTTCTCATTGTTGAGAAAAATGAGTGGGCTTCCCGTCAGGTAATTCAGGCATTTTTCTTATGTATCTTTGCAGATATCGTAAATGGTATTTTAAACATTTTCGATTTCTTATACCAGATACCTCTTATGGGTTCTGTATGGGGAACAGCAATTTCTGTCATCGATGGTATTGTAAGCCTTGTAGTTCTGATTTTCTGTATCATGGCTCTTGTAAACACAGCCAAAGGAAACGAAGCAAACGTTCCTGGATTAAACGGACTTGCAAACTGGGCTTACGGCATTGTAGCTCCAAAGGTAAATCAGGCACAGCAGGCTTATTATGGACAGCAGCAGTTTAATGGACAGCAGCAGTTCAACGGACAGCAGCAGTTTAACGGACAGCAGCAGTTCAACGGACAGTCACAGCAGTTCAATGGTCAGCAGCAGTATCAGCAGCCAGAACAGCAGAATCCAAATCAGCCACAGTAGAATTATTACATAGCGAAAAAATTTAAGCGCAGAGCATTCATTGCCCTGCGCTTTTCTTACTTTACAGGAAATTGCTTTCCTGTAAAGTAAGAAACGCTCCGCGAGGATGCGCACTGCGGCGTATAAGGTAGATGTCG
>OIZV01000013.1_pt1 | contig 129326 bp, 109 predicted proteins | sample 1588681 | NCBI WGS metagenome assembly OIZV01 (sample SAMN03283281) | human gut metagenome | biome: human-associated habitat; material: feces | host: Homo sapiens | place: Peru | collected 2012 | reverse complement strand
GGAACTAAGCGCCGGCGGCTCCAGAGTGCACTGCTTGTGGTCAGGTGCATCCTGTACAACTGTTTCCTGAAATTGATGGATTTCCTGTTTTTTATAATCGTTAAAATTAGAGAGGAGAAGGGTGAGTGTATGGAACAGATTACGACCGAGGATTTTCAGGTGATCGATAACTGCCTGATGATACGACTGCCGGAGGAGGTGGATCACCACAGGGCGGGATTCATCTGTGAGAATGCGGACAGGCTGTTATGCCGTGATGATGTCAGCAACGTAGTCTTTGACTTTGAGAACACGAGGTTTATGGATTCCTCGGGAATCGGGATCATTATGGGACGGCACCGGAAAATATCCTGCTTTGGCGGGCATATCTATGTGATCCACGCAGACAGGCAGATCAGAAGGATACTTACAATATCCGGTTTAGAAAGAATTGTGGAGGTACTGGAGTCATGAATAACGAAATGGAACTTCTGTTTGACGCGGTTTCTGATAACGAGGGCTTAGCCCGGGTGGCGGTGTCCGCATTTGCCGCAGGCGCGAATCCGACGCTTGAGGAGCTGGCGGATGTGAAGACCGCAGTGTCCGAGGCGGTGACAAATTCCATCATACACGGCTATGAGAATCTGTACGGCTACGGCGGCGCGAAAGGACAGCCTGCGGATAAGGCGCATATCAATCCCGGCAAGGTCAGAGTGTTCTGCCGGATGGAGGGGGAGGTGCTACATATAGAGGTTACTGACACCGGCAAGGGAATCAGTAACCTTGAGCAGGCGATGGAGCCGCTGTTTACGACGAAGCCGGAGCTGGAGCGGTCGGGCATGGGCTTCGCCTTCATGGAAGCCTTTATGGATGATCTTGAGGTGGAGAGCGAGCCGGGGAAGGGAACGACGGTGCGCATGAAAAAGAAAATCGGGGTCGGTGACTGGATAGACAGAGAGGATTAGGCATGGAGGAGACGTCAGTACTGATCGCAAGGTCACAGGCAGGAGAAAAGGATGCAAGAGAAGTACTGATAGAAAAAAATCTCGGACTTGTCCACCATATTGTAAGGCGTTTTGCAGGGAGGGGATATGAGCAGGAGGACCTCTTCCAGATCGGCACGATTGGTCTGATGAAGGCGATCGATAAATTTAATCTGGAGCTGGGACTGCAGTTTTCCACCTATGCCGTACCGATGATCACAGGTGAGATCAAACGGTTTCTGAGAGACGACGGTCCGGTGAAGGTGTCGAGGACAATTAAGGAAAACGGACTGAAGGTCAAGCTTGCCAGACAGAAGCTACAGGCGGAGGAGGGCAGAGAGCCGACGCTGCAGGAGATCACTGAGGCGACGGGGCTGACGAAGGAGGATGTCGTCGTCGCCATGGAGGCATCCATAGAGGTGGAATCCATCTACAGCGCTGTCTATCAGGATGACGGCAGTGAGGTCTATCTGGTGGACAGGGTAGTGCGCGGAGTGAACGGCAGTGTGGGCAGCAGCATGGCGGGGGGCATCGGCGGGGAAGATACCGAGAAGGAGGAGTTGTTGAATCATCTGCTCCTGACGCAGCTGCTGGATACGCTGAGCCCGTCAGAGCGGGAACTGATCTCCATGCGCTATTTCCAGAACAAGACCCAGATGGAAATCGCATCGATTCTCGGGATCAGTCAGGTTCAGGTCAGCAGACTGGAAAAGAAGATCCTGCTGCGGCTGAGAGAACGCGCAGGAGGCTGAAGCCTTAAGATTTTATAAAAACTATTTATTTCCGCTTTCCCTATCGGGCAATATCGGTTAAGATGTAACTATTCAGAGCCATGTGAATTGGTGAAACAGACTGAGCAAGCTGGCTTGCGTAAGGCTGTTTGCATCAATTCATATGGCGAGAAGCACACATGAGCAAAAGAAAAGCCTCGCAGAGGCGGTTTTGCGAATGTGGGCTCTGAATAGTTATATTAATATAGTTTTAATCCGGCAGTCAGATGGGAGAGACATATGCAGACAGACGATATCAGGAACAACGGGAACAGAGAGAGAGAAGAGAGGCTTCGCAGGGCGAGAAAAAACAGACGACGGACTTCCGTAATCGGCGTTGGCTTAGCCATGCTCGGGTGTCTTGTGTTTCTCGTTGCGGTCATGTACGGCGGAATGACGCTATATGAAAAAATAACGCAGCACGACGGGGATGCCGGACCGGCAGCTGTCACGGGTGATGGTGAGGCGGGGCAGGATTCCGTGGAGGCAATTTCCGGCGCAGTGGTCTATTCGCAGGCAGAACTGGACGAGATGATCAGTCAGGCGGTCACGCAGGCGCAGGACGCGGAGGCAGACCGGATTCTGGATGGGATAAAGGAGGCGCTTTCCGGTGGGACGACAACGGTTGAGACGCTGCGCCCCTATTACCCGGACGATATTGTGGTGGTCAGCGGCGGAAGGTTCCATTTTGTGCCCATAAACAGAGAACTGAAGCTGAATCAGCTGGATGTGGCAAATCTGAACATATTGGAGAACGGTGAATATCAGTATCTGACGGACGGACAGGTGACCTCACACAAGGGGATTGACGTCTCCAGCCATCAGGGCGACATCGACTGGAAGCAGGTTGCGCAGGACGGTGTGGAATTTGCCATCATCCGCCTCGGTTATCGCGGCTACGGCAGCGAGGGAAAGCTGGTCGAGGACACGAAGTTTGAGGACAATATCAAAGGAGCATCCGCAGCAGGCATCAAGGTCGGAGTTTACTTTTTCAGTCAGGCGATCACAACGGAGGAACTGATGGAGGAGGCGAATCTGGTGCTTGAGAAGATTGCTCCTTACAAAATTGAATGCCCTGTGGTTTATGATGTGGAGAAGACCAGCAAGGACGGCCGGATGAACAACATTTCGGTGGAGGAGAGAACACAGCTGACGGCACTGTTCTGCCAGACGATACAGGCGGCGGGATATAAACCCATGATCTACCACAACACGGAGATGGGGGCACTGATGATTGATGTCGCAGCACTGGAGGATTACGACAAGTGGTATGCCTGCTACAGTGACCAGATGTTTTACCCATATGAGTATAAGATCTGGCAGTATTCGGATAAGGGAAGGGTTGCCGGAATTTCCACGGATGTCGATCTCGACATCAGCTTTGCACCGCTGTGGGAATAGAAAATAGGGTGTTGACAAAGGAAAGTCAAAGTGATAATGTTAGTGTGCTAACAATAAAGGTTAGCGCACTAACATTTTTTTGGGAGCAAAAAAGGAGGAGATTATGGAGCAGAAAGACAGGCGGCTTGCGTTCAAGCTGAGAGTTCTCCATAACCAGATCAGGTGCATCATCCATAGAAGCGCTACTCATTTTGAAAAGGCGCCGCAGTCCCAGCTGCAGGGCGGCATTCTTGGCTATCTGTACCATCATCAGGATCAACCGGTGTACCAGAGAGATATTGAGAAGGAATTCCGCATTTCCCGGGCAACGGCGACGAACACCCTTCAGGTCATGGAAAAAAATGGGCTGATTGTCCGCAAGGCTGTCGATCGTGACGCGAGACTGAAGCGCATACAAATGACAGAGGAGGCAATGCAGGGGCATAAGAAGATCGAGGAGCATATGGATATGCTTGACCGGTGCATGACAGAGGGCTTAAGCGACGGCGAGGTGGAGGAACTGCATCGGCTGCTGGATGTGGTTTTTCAGAATCTGGAGGAATTCCAGGAGGAACTGGAAGAACGTAATTCCCGTCCGGAGCAGGACGGAGAGGAAGAAAGAGAAAGGGAGTGTGACAAATGCTGAAAACACTTGGAGCCCAGATAAAGGAATTTAAGAAGGCTTCCATTGCGACACCGCTGTTTATGATCGGTGAGGTCATCATGGAGATGATTATTCCGATGCTGATGGCATTCATCATCGACGAAGGTGTCAATAAGGGTGATATGAAGAATATTTACCTTGCGGGCGGGTTGATGCTGCTGACGGCAGTGTGCAGCCTGATGTTCGGAATCGGCGGAGGCGTGTTCGGTGCAAAGGCATCGACGGGCTTTGCCAGAAATCTGCGGAAGGCGATGTATGAAAACATACAGACCTTCAGTTTTTCCAACATTGATAAGTTCAGTACCTCCGGTCTTGTGACAAGGCTGACAACGGATGTGACCAACATCCAGAACGCTTATCAGATGATGCTGAGAATGGCGATGAGGGCACCGTTCAGCCTGATCTTTGCGATGCTGATGTCCTTTTATATCAGTCCGAGACTTGCAAGCGTCTACCTGATTGCAGTGGTGCTTCTGGGCGTGATTCTGGCGATCATTGTCGGAAATGCAACCAAGCATTTCAATCAGGCGTTTCCGAAGTATGATGACCTGAACGAGAGCGTTCAGGAGAACGTTTCCGCGATCCGCGTTGTCAAGGCTTATGTCCGCGAGGATTACGAGAACAAGAAGTTTAAGAAGGCAAGCGAAAATATTTACAAGATTTTCTGCAAGGCAGAGGGAATCGTCGCGTGGAACAGCCCGGTGATGAGCCTTGCCGTATATGCCTGCATTATCCTGATCTCGTGGATCGGTGCCCACATGATCGTGCAGGATCAGCTGACGACCGGACAGCTGATGAGCCTGCTGACCTATTGCATGACGATATTGATGAACCTGATGATGCTGTCAATGATTTTCGTCATGATCACGATGTCCGTCGCAAGCGCGAGACGTGTCTGCGAGGTGCTGGAGGAGAAGCCGGAGCTGGCAAATCCCGAAAAGCCCATATTTGAAGTAAAGGACGGCAGTATCCGCTTTGACCATGTCAATTTCAGCTACAAGAAAAATGCGGATACACCCGTGCTGAAGGACATCAATCTGGAGATTAAGTCCGGCGAGACTATCGGTATTGTCGGCGGAACAGGAAGCGCGAAGTCCAGTCTCGTCAATCTGATCAGCAGACTGTATGACGTGACGGACGGCAGGCTGCTAGTGGGCGGCGTGGACGTGCGCGATTACGATATGGAGGTTCTGAGAAATCAGGTGGCGGTCGTGCTCCAGAATAATGTGCTGTTTTCGGGAACGATTCTGGAAAATCTGCGTTGGGGCGACAAGAACGCGACAGAGGAAGAGTGCAGGAAGGCATGTGAGCTCGCCTGTGCCGATGAATTTATCCAGAAGCTGCCGGACGGCTATGAGACCTATATCGAGCAGGGCGGCACGAACGTTTCCGGCGGTCAGAAACAGAGACTCTGTATTGCGAGGGCACTGCTGAAGAAGCCGAAGATACTGATCCTTGATGATTCGACGAGCGCGGTCGACACGGCGACGGATGCAAAGATTAGAAAGGCCTTTGCGGAGGAGATTCCCGGAACGACAAAGCTCATTATTGCGCAGCGTATTTCCAGCGTGGAGCACGCCGACAGGATTATCGTCCTGAACGAGGGACAGATCGACGGCTTCGGAACACACGAGGAGCTGTTAGCAGGAAACGAAATCTATCGTGAAGTATACGAGTCGCAGACCAGCGGTAACGGTGACTTCGACGAGAAGGGAGGTATGTAATCATGGCGGAAGAGAGAAAGCCGAAGGTGAATCAGGGGCCGGGCGGCCCGAGAGGCGCGAGAGGCCCCAGACCGAAGATTGAAAATCCGGGAAAGCTGTTAAAGAGAATGCTCGGATATACCTTTAAGGACTATGCGATCCATTGGATCATCGTTGTGATCTGTATTTTTGTCAATGTGTTTGCATCCCTGCAGGGAACTATGTTCATGCGTACCCTGATCGATGACTATATTGTTCCGCTTCTGGGAAACCAGAACCCGGACTTCGGCCCGCTGGCTGGCGCAATCGGCAGGGTGGCATGCTTTTACGGCTTGGGAGTTGTGGCGGCATTTGCACAGTCGAGACTGATGATCTATGTGACACAGGGCACGATGAAGCGGCTGCGCGACGATCTTTTTGAAAAGATGGAGAAACTGCCGATCAAATATTTTGACACCCATGCGCACGGCGACATCATGTCAATCTACACAAACGATATTGATACCATGCGGCAGATGATCAGCCAGAGCATACCGCAGTTTATCAACAGCCTGATTACGGTCGTCGGTACGCTGTTTTCCATGTTCATTCTGGATATTCCGCTGACCTTCATCACTCTTGCGATGGTTGCAATCATGATTGTCGCCGCAAAGAAGATCGGCTCCCAGAGCAGCAAGTTCTTCCTCGCGCAGCAGCGTGACCTCGGAAAGCTGAACGGCTGTATCGAGGAGGGAATGACGGGGCAGAAGGTCGTCAAGGTGTTCTGTCATGAGCAGGAGAGCATCGAGCAGTTCAACGAATTGAATGACGCTCTGTATGAGAGTTCATATTCGGCGAACAAGTTTGCGAATATTATGGGGCCTGTCAATGCACAGCTCGGCAATTTGAGCTATGTGGTCTGCACGGTTTCCGGCGCGCTTCTGACGCTGACCGGAATCTCCGGGCTGTCACTCGGCGGACTGGCGAGCTTCCTGAACCTGAATAAGTCCTTCAGCATGCCAATCAACCAGATCAGTATGCAGCTGAACAGCATCATCATGGCGCTTGCCGGAGCGGAGAGAATCTTCGGACTCATGGACGAGAAGCCGGAGGTGGATGAAGGATATGTCGAGCTGGTGAATGCAAAGCAGGATGCACGCGGCGAGCTGACGGAGAGCAGCGGGAGAACCGGTCTCTGGGCATGGAAGCATTATCATAAGGATACCGACACCACGACCTACAGACAGCTGATGGGCGATGTGGTTTTCGATCATGTCGATTTCGGTTATAACGATGACAAGATGATCCTGCACGACATTGAACTGTATGCGAAGCCCGGACAGAAGATTGCCTTTGTCGGTGCGACCGGCGCGGGCAAGACGACGATCACGAACCTGATCAACCGTTTCTACGACATTCAGGACGGAAAGATCCGCTATGACGGCATCAATATTAATAAGATTAAGAAGGATGATCTGAGAAGATCCCTCGGAATCGTTTTGCAGGATACCCACCTGTTCACAGGAACCGTTATGGAAAATATCCGTTATGGCAAGCTGGATGCGACGGACGAGGAGGTTGTCAGCGCGGCGAAGCTCGCCAATGCGGACGGCTTCATCCGCAGACTGCCGGACGGTTACAACACGATGCTTCACGGAGACGGGGCGAACCTGAGCCAGGGGCAGAGACAGCTTCTCGCTATCGCAAGGGCGGCGATCGCTGACCCGCCGGTGCTGATTCTGGATGAGGCAACCAGCTCCATCGATACCAGAACAGAGAAGCTCGTACAGCAGGGCATGGACGCACTGATGAAGGGGCGTACCAACTTCGTCATCGCCCACAGGCTTTCGACCGTCAGAAACAGTGACTGCATCATCGTCCTTGAGCAGGGACGCATCATCGAGCGCGGCACCCATGACCAGCTCATCGAACAGAAGGGCAAGTATTACCAGCTCTACACGGGAAACACGGCGCTGGCGTAAGAAAATAGCGATTGAATTTACAAAAGGCTCCTTCGGGGTCTTTTGTTATATTAAAAAATAAAATTGTATCTTCCCGAAAAAAAGGGAATATGCTATACTTGAATCTGAGAGCAAAAAAAGAGTGGAAAGAACTATGGCAGATGATAGGAGTCGGGCTGCCGATGCCAGACAAAAGCGTGTGAAGCGGCTGAAGAAATATATCATACTGACGCTGATGCTGTCGATTCTGATCCCGTTTGTCCTGTGCGTTGTGTTGATGGTGAAGGTTCACAGGATCAATGGAATCCTGACGGAGCTGGAGGCGAGGGTGCAGGAGCTGTCTGAAATGGTTGCGTCGCAGGGACAGGAACTGGAAAGAATTGCCGCCGAAAGCGTTGTACCGGTTTCGGGTTCCGCAGAAAACGGCACAACAGATTCTGACTCTAAGGGTGACACGGCAGAGACAGACGATTATCAGGGGCGGACTGGAGAAGCTGATTCTGATACAGCATTGGACAACGAACCGGTCGCGGAACGAAATTCAGAGATAGAGTCAACAGGGACGGAAGCCGGAATCACCGCAGCGCACAAGGTATATCTGACCTTTGATGACGGCCCCAGTATTTATACGGATCAAATATTGGACATTCTGGATGATTATGACGTGAAGGCAACATTTTTTGTGGTGGGGAAGGAGACAGAGACAGCGGCGGAGGCGATGAAAGAAATTGTCGCCAGAGGACATACGTTGGGCATGCATTCCTACAGCCATAAATACACGGAAGTCTACGCCTCTATGGAGAGCTTTGAGGAGGATTTCACAAAGATACACGATCTCCTGTACGATACGACTGGTGTGGAGAGTACCGTCTACCGTTTCCCGGGAGGAAGTTCCAACACGATCAGCAGGATTGACATGAGTGATTTCGCGGAGTATCTGGATACACAGGGCGTCAGGTTCTTTGACTGGAATGTTTCTTCCGGCGATGGGGGCAGGGTACTGCTTTCGGTGGATGAACTGGTAGAAAACGTGACCTCCCATATTGAACAGCGCGAGACGGCGATCATACTGATGCACGATTCGGCGGACAAGCCGACAACGGTGGAGGCGCTGCCGACGATCATTGAGAACATTTTGGCTCTGGACGACACGGTGATCCTGCCGATCACGGATGATACGGAGCCGGTTCAACATATACATTGGTGAGAAAGTATTTAAGAGACCAAAGAATGGAGGGTTTGAGTTAAGATGGGTTTTTTCTCGGATTTAAAGGAAGACTTATCACAGGCTGTCAATGAGCTGATACCTGAGGACGAGAAGATCAGGACGGGCGAGGAGACAGCTCAGGAGCCGCCGGTTTCTCTGGATGAGATGCTGAAGAATATTGATGATGTCCGGCTCCCCGAGGGAGAGGACGCGGAGCAGGCGGAAGAAAAGCAGCCTGAGAGCGGCAGTGAAGCGGGGGCGGCGGAGGAAGCTCTGCCTGAGGGCGGTAACGACACCGTGCCGGAGACGGCTCATTCCGATGAGGATATGGAGAAGCTGCTGGCAAAGATGCTGGAAGAGAGCCCTGACAGTGAGCCGCAGGAAGACATACGAAAAGAAACAGCGGATGAAGAGAACAAAGGAGCAGAGGAAAAGATGGAGTTTGAGAATAGCAGAGTGGCAACCGATGAGACATCTGTCATCACAGAGGGAATGACAATCACAGGCGACATTATGACACAGGGATCTATCGATGTTGTCGGCACTGTGAACGGAAACATTGATGCACTTGGAAAGCTGAATATTACAGGACATGTCAACGGTAATTCCAAAGCTGCGGAGATCTATGCGGAGAGCGCAAAGATCAACGGAGAGGTAGTCAGTGAAGGTGCAGTTAAGATCGGAGCAAGCTCCGTCATCATCGGAAACATTTCTGCGACAAGTGCCGCCATTGCCGGTGCAGTCAAGGGAGATATTGATGTCAAGGGGCCGGTTATTCTGGATGCGTCCGCTATCGTCATGGGAAATATCAAGTCAAAGTCTGTACAGATCAATAACGGCGCTGTCATTGAAGGTATGTGCTCGCAGTGTTATGCGGATGTCAGCCCGACCCTGTTCTTTGACGATTATAAGCCCGATGTGGCGCATAAGGCAAAATCAAAATAAGGAGATTTGAGAGATGCGGAGAATCTTATTAAAGCTCAGCGGCGAAGCGCTTGCCGGAGATAAGAAGACAGGATTTGACGAGGAGACAGTCAGAAAGGTTGCGCTTCAGGTGAAGCAACTGGTGGATGACGGCATTCAGGTCGGAATCGTTACCGGCGGCGGCAACTTCTGGAGAGGAAGAACCAGCGAGAATATTGACCGCACGAAGGCAGACCAGATCGGAATGCTGGCGACGGTCATGAACTGTATCTATGTCTCGGAGATATTCCGTTCGGTGGGAATGAAGACGAATATTCTGACCCCCTTTGAGTGCGGTTCCTTCACAAAGCTGTTTTCCAAGGATCGCGCAAATAAGTATTTTGAGCAGGGACAGGTGGTATTCTTTGCAGGCGGAACAGGGCATCCTTATTTCTCGACGGATACCGGCGTTGTTCTGCGTGCGATTGAGGTGGAGGCAGAGGTGATTCTGCTTGCAAAGTCGATCGACGGCGTATACGATGACGACCCCAACAAGAATCCGAACGCGAAGAAATATGACGAGGTGACGATCGAGGAAGTCATCGCAAAGAACCTGCAGGTTGTCGATATGACGGCATCAATCCTTGCAAGAGATAACAAGATGCCCATGTGGGTGTTCGGACTGAACGAGGAAAACAGTATCGTCAATACCGTGAAGGGAAAGTTTAACGGAACAAAGGTACTGGTATAGGAAAGCGGCAGGATGCCCGCGGAATGAAAAAGACTAAAACAGCAGGAAAGGAAGTTGAATATGGATTCCAGATTACAGCAGTATGAAGATAAGATGAAGAAGGCATTTGAATTTTTGGAGAGTGATTATGCAGCTATCCGTGCAGGACGTGCAAATCCGCATGTGCTGGATAAGCTCCGCGTGGACTATTACGGAACGCCTACCCCGATCCAGCAGGTGGGAAATGTGACGGTTCCCGAGGCGCGCATCATCCAGATCGCACCGTGGGAGAAGTCTCTGCTTAAGGAGATTGAAAAGGCAATTCTCACATCCGACATCGGAATCAACCCGACAAATGACGGTTCCGTGATCCGCCTTGTTTTCCCTGAGCTGACAGAGGAGCGCAGAAAAGATCTGGTAAAGGATGTAAAGAAGAAGGCGGAGGAGAGCAAGGTTGCAATCAGAAATATCCGCCGCGACGGAAATGATGCATTCAAGAAGCTCGCAAAGGCAGAGGTTTCGGAGGACGAGGTAAAGCAGCTTGAGGATGAACTGCAGAAGCTCACAGACAAGTTTATCAAGAACGTGGATGCCTTGATGGAGACGAAGTCAAAGGAAATTATGACCGTATAAATAAAAGACAGTCCAGCAGCGGGGGAGTGGGAGAAAATTCCGCTCCCCCGTTGTGCACGGGCGACAAGAGGATGGATATGGAAGAATTGAAGATGCCGCAGCATGTGGCGATTATTCTGGACGGAAACGGAAGATGGGCAAAGGCAAAGGGAATGCCCAGAAACTATGGGCACGTTCAGGGCGCAAAGACGGTGGAGACGATCTGCGAGGATGCCTACAAGATGGGAATCCAGTATCTGACGGTCTATGCTTTTTCGACGGAAAACTGGAACCGTCCCAAGGATGAGGTGGATGCGCTGATGAAGCTGCTTCGCAATTATATGAAGACCTGTCTGCAGACGGCGAAGAAAAACCGCATGTGCGTCAAGGTGCTGGGAGAGAAATCCCGGCTTGACGAGGATATCCGCACAAGGATTGAGGAGCTGGAGACGGCAACAAAGGACAATGACGGACTGCACTTTCAGATAGCAATCAACTACGGCGGCAGGGACGAGATTGTCCGCGCTGTGAGAAAGCTGGCGCAGCGGGTGGAGAGAGGAGAGCTGTCCGCCGGTGAGATCACGGAGGAGCTGGTGGAGGAGTCGCTGGATACGGCTGGAATCCCGGCACCGGATCTGCTGATACGCACCTGTAACGAGCAGCGTATCTCGAACTTCCTGCTGTGGCAGCTTGCCTACACGGAGCTGTATTTCACGCCGGTTGCATGGCCTGATTTCACAAAGGAAGAATTGAGGAAGGCTGTGGAGGCATATAATCATAGAGACAGAAGATTTGGTGGATTGAAGGAGGAGTAAACAGATGTTTTTGACCAGATTGTTGAGTGGAGCGGTTTTGCTCCTCATTGCTTTTGCGTCCTTCTGGGTCGGAGCGCCGCTCCTTCCTGTCGTACTGTTTCTGGTTTCCGCTGTCGGCTATCTGGAACTGACAAAGGCACTCGGTGTCAGGGAGAAGACCAATGGGAAGCTCTGCGCACTGGAGATTGTCGGGCTGGTCGCCGTGGCGGTCTACTACGCGCTGCTGCTGTTCTGCGACATGGAAATCCTGAAGGGAGACAAATTTTTCTACTGTCTTCTCGGCATTGCGCTTATGTTCCTCGCGGAGCTCTTTGTCTATGTGATACGGTTCCCGAAATATGAGGCGGAGCCTGTGATTGCATCTGTCTTTGCGTTCCTGTATGCACCGGTGATGCTCTCGTTTATCGATATGACGAGGATGCATTCCGACGGGAAACGTCTGGTCTGGCTCATCCTTATCAGTTCATGGGGCTGTGACACCTGTGCCTACTGTGTCGGCAAGCTGATCGGAAAGAAGAAGATTTTTCCGGTGCTGAGTCCGAAAAAGTCTCTGGAGGGCTGTATCGGCGGCGTACTTGGCGCGGCACTGATCGGTGTCATCTATGTTGCGTGTCTCGGAACGAGAGAACCGAAGACCTTATGCCTCATCGCGGTCATCTGCGCATTTGGTGGCGCGGTGAGTATGCTGGGAGATCTGGCGGCGTCCGCAATCAAGCGGAATAAGGGAATCAAGGACTATGGAAAGCTGATTCCGGGACATGGCGGAATTATGGATCGTTTTGACAGTGTGATTGTGACCGCTCCGCTGACGTACTTTATGGTAGTTCTGCTGTTGGGCATGTGACGGCGGATATGTTTTGCGGAGTATTGGTTGTGATTTGGAAAATGGAAGTGCAGAGGTGGATGAGGCTGCGCGGAAATGAGGATTAGGATGAAACAGATTGCGATACTGGGGTCAACAGGCTCGATCGGGACGCAGACGCTTGAGGTCGTGAGGAATAACCCCGGGCTTCGGGTTGTCGCGCTTGCGGCGAACAGCAGTGTTGAGAAGATGGAGCAGCAGATCAGGGAGTTTAAGCCGGTGGTTGCCGGAATGTGGACGGAGCAGGCGGCGGCTGATCTGCGCGACAGAATAAAGGATGTGGATGTGCGTGTCGTCGTGGGGATGGATGGGCTGCTGGAAATAGCCTGTCTGCCGGAAAGTCAGGTATTAGTGACGGCGATTGTGGGAATGATTGGTATCAGGCCGACGATCGCAGCGATTAAGGCGGGGAAGGATATTGCACTCGCCAACAAGGAGACGCTGGTGACGGCAGGACATATCATAATGCCGCTGGCGAAGGAATACGGAGTGGCGATCCTGCCGGTGGACAGTGAGCACAGCGCGATTTTCCAGTCGCTCAACGGGGAACCGGCGGGGCGGATCGAGAAGATCCTGCTCACGGCATCCGGCGGGCCCTTCCGCGGGAGGACGAGACAGCAGCTTGAAAAGGTACAGGTGGAGGATGCGTTGAAGCATCCGAACTGGTCGATGGGGCGTAAGATCACGGTTGATTCCTCCACGCTGGTCAACAAGGGGCTGGAGGTCATGGAGGCAAAGTGGCTGTTCGGCGTAGAGCTTGAGCAGATACAGGTTGTGGTGCATCCGCAGAGCATTATTCATTCTGCGGTGCAGTATGTGGACGGAGCGATCATTGCACAGCTTGGCACACCGGACATGAAGCTGCCGATCCAGTATGCGCTGTTCTATCCCGACAGAAGACCGATGGCAGGAAAGCGGGTTGACTTCTTTGAACTGGGAAGCATTACCTTTGAAAAGCCGGATACCGACACCTTTACGGGTCTTGCGCTGGCATACCGCGCGGCGAAAACCGGCGGCAGCCTGCCGACGGTGTTTAATGCGGCAAATGAGAAGGCGGTTGCACTTTTCCTCGAGAGGAAAATTTCTTATTTACAGATCCCGGAGCTGATCGGAGAGGCGATGGAGCATCACCGGACGGTGCAGAACCCCGGAGTGGAGGAGATTCTGGCGGCAGAGGCGGAGACCTATGAGTATATAGCAGGAAGGATCAGACAATAGATGGGAACTTTGATTTGGTTTATCGTTATTTTCGGGGTGGTCGTAATCGCCCACGAATTTGGGCATTTCCTTATAGCGAAAGCAAACGGCATCCATGTGGTCGAGTTCGCGGTCGGCATGGGCCCGAATATTTTCTCGTTCAAAAAGGGCGGCACGAAATATTCGCTCAAGCTGTTTCCAATCGGCGGTGCCTGTATGTTTGAGGGTGAGGACGGACTGGTGGAAAAGGACGAGGAGACAGGGCAGGAGAAGGAACCCGGTCCCGGCTCCTTCCTCAAGGCGAACGTATGGAGCCGGATAGCGACCGTTGTCGCGGGGCCGTTCTTTAATTTTATTCTGGCGTTTGTCGTGGCGTTCATCATGGTGAACATGACGGGCATTATAGCAATCCGCGAGCCTGTTGCAAGTCAGGTTGTGGAAGGCAGTGGCGCAGAGGCGGCAGGACTGCAGGATGGCGATAAGATCATTTCGCTGAACGGAAGCAAGGTAAAGCTCTATCAGGAAATATCCCTGTACATGCAGGCGGCTTACCGCGGCGGAGAGCTGGAGGTCGTCTATGAGCGGGACGGACAGAAATATACGACTATGCTGACTCCGCAGTACGAGGAGCAGTACGGATATTACCTTCTCGGAATCAGCAATCAGGAATTTGTTGAACCGCATGGAGTCGAGACATTGAAATACGCATGGTATGAGATGCGGTACTCCGTGAAGGCAACCTATATGAGCCTAGGAATGCTGTTCAGAGGGCAGGTTTCGAGAAAGGATGTCGCGGGGCCGGTCGGCATTGCCGTGAACGTTGTTGGCGCGGCGTATGAGGCATCCAAGGATTACGGCTGGCAGAGCGTTCTTGTGACGATGCTGAATATCACGCTGATGCTCTCGGTAAATCTGGGAATTCTGAATCTGCTCCCGATACCGGCGCTCGACGGCGGACGGCTGGTGTTCCTGCTTGTGGAGGTCATCAGGGGAAAGCCGGTTCCGCCGGACAAAGAGGGAATCGTGCATTTTATCGGATTGGTCTTTTTCATGATACTCATGGTATTTGTATTCTTTAACGATCTAGCAAACATCTTTATGAAGTAATCATTCAAATATTCAGATTGGGGAATTCTATGGAATATCTGACAAGCTGTTACAGGCAGCGGGCGGGAAGCGGAGGCTTCCTGCTGCTGCAGCAGTATCAATGCCGGCAGACGCCGGTGTGCTTTGCGTGCATTGACGCGGAGCGGAGCGACAAGAAGGACAAGCTGCTGGAATGGGCAGATGCTTTTGCGTGGCACAAGGCGGCGGAGCGACCCGCAAGATGGCTTTCACGGGCGGAAGAGGAGCTGGAAGAGCTTCTTGACGGCTATCAGAAATGTAAGCTGCTTATCGGTATTGGAAGGGAGATTCTGGTAATGGGAGAGGGAGGAAATGTCTGTCTGCTGAATACCTCCTTCGGAAGGGGAAAGTTTTCGCCGCTGCCGGGACAGTTCCGGGCGGAGCTGGAGGAGGGTGCAGGCATCCTTCTGGCGACCGATTTGTTTTTAGGGGTAAATGACAGGAAAAAGCTGGGAGAGGCGCTGAAAATCGCCGAGATCAGAACCGCAGAGCAGGCACAGAGAAGGCTCGAGGAGCTGGCAGGGCGGAAGAGAGAAAGCAGCTGCGGAAGCAGAGGGCAGGGAGACGATTGCCGGGAGAATATGGCGGTCTTGCTGATCGGAAAGGCATGGTAATTGTTATGGGAGAATGGGGAGGTACTTTGAAAATGGTCAGGCTGCTCGGCACCGGCGCCTTTTCGGAGGTCTATCTGGTGAAAGATGGCGATGGAAGGCACTATGCCTGCAAGGTAAGTGAGCACACGGAGCTGTTGGAGAGGGAGGCGGCGTGCCACCGGCGCATCTGCCATCCGCTTTTTCCGAAATTTCTTCAATTTAGGAAGGATGATGGAAAGGCATATCTTCTGATGGAATACATTGAGGGAGAGAATCTGAAAAAAACGATGGAGGTGCGGGGAGGCTTTGCGGCGAGGCAGACGGCGGAGATGGGGGCGCAGCTTGCGGAAGGGCTTTGTTACCTCCACCGGCTGCCGGAGCCGGTCGTTTTCCGGGATATCAAACCGGAAAACGTGATGCTTGCGAAGGACGGCGCGGTGAGACTGCTGGACTTCGGCTGTGCCTGCCCGGCTGGAAAAAGCGCTGACATAGCCGGAAGTCCGGGCTTTGGAGCGCCGGAGCAGTTTGTGACAGACAGCGTGCAGACGGCTGCGGCGGATGTGTATGGGCTGGGAAGGACGCTGGAGAAGCTGCTGGAGGCGGGAGAGCGTGGAATCCTGAGAAGGATCATCCGGCGCTGTACAGAGGAGAGACCGGAGGACAGACTCGGGGATATGCGGGAGCTCGCCGGAATGCTGCACAGTCTTGCGAGGGAGGGCGGGCATTCTCTGTCCGGGAGGCAGAGGGCAGTGCTGAAGGGAGACCTCAGGCTGATAAAAAATATTTGTTATTAGGTCGTCAAAAGGGCTTGAGTTTTGTCCCATACCCTAGTATACTAAAGTGAGAGGACTAATGTGCCCGGGCACAATGCGCATTAGCACAGTATGCGGGCATATATAAAAAAACAAAAAGGAGATTTGAGCTATGCGTTTTTTCATTGACACCGCTAAGGTTGAGGACATTAAGAAGGCAAACGACATGGGCGTAATCTGTGGCGTTACCACAAACCCTTCCCTGATCGCAAAGGAAGGCAGAGTATTTGAGGAGGTTATCGCAGAGATTGCTTCCATCGTTGACGGACCGATCAGCGGTGAGGTAAAGGCTACGACCGTAGATGCTGAGGGTATGATCAAGGAAGGCCGTGAGATTGCAAAGATCCATCCCAATATGGTAGTAAAGATTCCTATGACAGTTGAAGGACTGAAGGCTTGTAAGGTTCTTTCCTCCGAGGGAATCAAGACCAATGTGACACTGATCTTCAGCGCAAACCAGGCACTGCTTGCAGCACGCGCTGGCGCTACCTATGTATCTCCTTTCTTGGGACGTCTGGATGACATCAGCCAGAGAGGTGTTGATCTCATCCGTGAGATCTCTGATATTTTTGCAGTAACCGATCTGGATACACAGATCATCGCAGCGAGCGTTCGTAATCCTATCCATGTTACGGACTGTGCACTTGCAGGCGCTGACATCGCAACGGTTCCCTACGCTGTTATTGAGCAGATGGTAAAGCATCCTCTGACGGATGCGGGAATCGCTAAGTTCCAGGCAGATTACAAGGCTGTATTCGGCGAATAATTATTAAAACTTTGTTTCCAGACATTCCCAACATATTTTCTTCCCGACAGGTCATACTAAGACCAAGATAAGTCGCAGCAAGAACTTAACTTGAACCGAAGGCTTCAGGATAAGTGACAGCAGCACTTATCTTGAAGATAGAGAAGGAAACCAAAACACATTTTATGGAGGTGACAAGAATGTCCGGAAACAGAAGTAATAGAGTAGAAGTGCCTGAAGCAAAGGCAGCAATGGATCGTTTTAAAACTGAGGTTGCATCTGAGCTTGGTGTAAACCTGAAGGAAGGCTACAACGGTGATCTGACATCCCGTGAGGCTGGTTCTATCGGTGGCGAGATGGTTCGTCGTATGATCAAGAAGCAGGAAGAGCAGATGAAGTAAGGCTCCCTGAGGAAAGCCATAGGAGGCGGTGCAGTCGTTATGACTGTACCGCCTCTTTGCAAGGTGATAATTTCTATCGTTGGCAAGAGAAAGACCGTGTGCTATAATGTGCGCAGAAATGGAGGAGAATATGAAAAAACAAAAGAAATCAGTGAAAAATTTAATTGTGGCATTGCTGGTTGTCATGCTGGTCGGCATTCTGCCGGGCTGCGGCAAGGCGGAGAAGATCGACGATACAACGATTCGTGTCGGCTCCCTGAAAGGGCCGACCTCGCTGGGACTCTTAAGCCTGATGGATAAGGCGGACAAGGGCGGGACAGAGAATACATATGAATTTCAGATGGCGACGGGAGCAGACGAGCTTCTTCCGCTGGTTGTAAAGGGGGAGCTCGACATTGCGCTGGTGCCTGCCAATGTTGCAGCGGTTCTCTATCAGAAGACAGACGGCGGCGTTGCTGTCATCGATGTCAATACGCTGGGAGTCCTTTATCTTGTGACCGGAACAGCTGAACTGAACAGCGTCGCCGATCTGAAGGGGAAAACGATCTGCCTGACCGGCAAGGGAACGACACCCGAGGCATCTCTGCGTTATCTCCTTGAGAAGAACGGTCTCGGAGAGGCTGATTATACGCTGGAGTTCAAGTCGGAGGCGACGGAGGTTGCCGCTGTGCTGGCGGAAAATCCGGATGCCATCGGACTTCTGCCTCAGCCCTTTGTGACGGCGGCACTCATGCAGAACGACAGCCTGCATATTGCTCTGGATGTGAACGAGGAGTGGAAGAAGGCTGCAGGCGGTGATGGCATGGTTACCGGTGTGACCGTTGTGAGAAAAGCATTTCTTGAGGAGCACCCGCAGGTAGTCAAGAATTTCCTGAAGGAGCACGCGGAAAGCGCAGACAGTGTGAATGCGAATGTAGATGAGGCGGCTGCCATGGCTGTCGAGGCGGGGATTGTGGCGAAGGAGCCCATTGCCGCAAAGGCGATTCCGAACTGCAATATCGTGTGTGTCACCGGAAAGGATATGAAGTCCGCACTCTCAGCTTATCTCGAGGTGCTTGCAGAGTTCAATGCGGAGCTTGTGGGCGGACAGCTTCCGGGGGATGATTTTTATTATAATGAGTAAGTAAAGAGGTACGTTTTGGGAAGAAAGATCGTGAAGCAGGCGGGGATTATTCTGTTCTGGCTGGCAGTGTGGTTCCTGCTTGCATTGGCAGTAAACAATAAGATATTGATGGTAACGCCGCTGCAGACGTTGAAGGAACTGCTGACCTTGCTGACGGATGGGCGGTTTTACCGTGTGGTGGCGGGATCGCTGCTGCGGATCGCGGCTGGCTTTGTAACGGGCTTTGCTGCGGCGGTGCTGCTTGCGGCGCTGAGCAAGCGTTTCCGGATCGTGGAGGAACTGCTTGCACCGCTCATGTGCCTGATGAAAGCGATACCGGTGGCATCCTTTGTCGTGCTGTTGCTGATCTGGTGGGGCTCGTCTTTTTTGGCTGTTGCAGTCTGCTTTCTCGTTGTTCTGCCGAATATCTACATCAGTACGCTTGAGGGACTGAAGAACGTTGACCGTAACATGACGGAGATGGCATGGGTTTTTCGCCTGTCCGGGCGGGATCGTTTCTTCTATATTTATTGCCCGGCCTTGAAGCCTTTTCTCAGCAGCAGTATGAGTATTGCTCTGGGCATGAGCTGGAAATCCGGGGTGGCGGCGGAGATCATCGGAACACCCGCTTTCTCGATCGGAGAACAGATTTATCTGTCGAAGCTCTATCTGAATACGGCGGCGGTTTTTGCATGGACGGCAGTGGTAATTTTGCTGAGCTTCCTGTTTGAAAAGGGCGTGCTGTGGCTGACGGAGAGCTTCTTTTCGTGGCAGCCTCCGTGCCGTGGCCCGGTGCGGCGCGAGGAGGGAGGAGAGGCCACGCTTGAGGGAGTGTCGAAGCGGTATGGTGACCGGCAGGTATTGAAGCGGTTCAATGCTACTTACCGTCCGGGACAGACCTATTACCTGACTTCGCCCTCCGGCAGCGGGAAGACGACCCTGCTGCGGCTGATCGCCGGACTGGTGAAACCGGATGCCGGGGAGATCAGAAGAACGGGAGAGTGCAGTATGCTGTTTCAGGAGGACAGACTCTGCGAGACATGCAGCGCGGTAAAGAATGTGGAGCTTGTGACGGGAGATGCCGCTGCGGCGCGGAAGGCGCTGCGACAGGTGCTCGGAGAGGAGGAGCTCGACAGACCGTGCGCGGAGCTGAGCGGCGGCATGAAGCGCAGGGTCGCGCTGGTGCGTGCCATGGAGGCGCAGGCGGGGATTGTGCTGCTGGATGAACCCTATACAGGCATGGATGCCGCAACCAGAGAGAGGGCAGAAGCCTACATCCGTCTCCGGCAGCAGGAAAGAGTCATTGTTATTGCAACACATATTTGACAAAACAAAGGTTTTCGTGCTATAATCTTAAAATGACTGTGGCTGTGTGTGAAATGCGGTCTTTGGGTGCAGACTTGCGGCGATGGAGAAGCGAAGGAACGAAGCACAGCAACTTGAAGGAGGAAATGTAACAATGAGTTTACAGGTAGAAAAATTAGAGAACAATATGGCGAAGCTGACCATTGAGGTTCCTGCTGAGGAGCTGGAAAAGGCTATCGAAGGCGCTTACCAGAAGAACAAGAATAAGATCAACATCCCCGGCTTCCGCAAGGGCAAGGCTCCCAGAAAGATGATCGAGCAGATGTACGGCAAGGAAGTATTCTACGAGGATGCCGTAAACGATCTGATTCCGGACGCTTATGAGAAGGCTCTGGAGGAGTGCACAGAGGACATCGTATCCTCTCCCAAGGTTGAGGTTACACAGGTTGAGGCTGGAAAGCCTTTCATTTTCACGGCTGAGGTTGCTCTGAAGCCGGAGGTTACTCTTGGAAAGTATAAGGGTGTCAAGGTGGAAGCGGCTGACATCACCGTTACGGATGATGAGATTACCGCAGAGATCGACAGAGAGAGAGAGAAGAACTCCAGAACCGTTGATATTACAGACAGAGCAGTACAGTCCGGAGATATTGCGACAATCGATTTCGAGGGCTTTGTGGACGGAGTTGCCTTTGAGGGCGGCAAGGGAACAGACTATCCTCTGACAATCGGTTCCGGCGCATTCATTCCCGGCTTTGAGGACGCGCTGATCGGCGCCGAGACAGGCAAGGAGACAGAAGTAAACGTTACCTTCCCTGAGGATTATCAGGCGGCAGATCTTGCAGGAAAGGCTGCTGTGTTCAAGTGCACAGTAAAGAAGCTTCAGGAGAAGCAGCTCCCTGATCTGGACGAGGATTTCGTCGGCGAGGTTTCCGAGGAGAGCGATACGGTTGACGAGTATAAGGAAGAGATCAGAAAGAAGCTCGCCGGCAGAAAGGAAACTGAGGCAAAGAACAAGAAGGAAGACGCAGTTATCGATGCAATCATCGAGGACGCGAAGATGGATATTCCCGATGCGATGGTTGAGACCCAGCAGAGACAGATGCTACAGGACTATGCACAGAGAATGCAGTCCCAGGGCATCAGCATGGAGCAGTACATGCAGTTTACCGGCATGACCTCTCAGGCACTGATGGAGCAGTTAAAGCCCCAGGCATTGAAGAGAATCCAGTCCAGACTGGTTCTCGAGGCAGTTGCTGCTGCTGAGAAGATGGTTGCTTCCGAGGAAGAGTTTGAAGAGGAAGTTAAGACCATGGCTGAGGTTTACCAGATGGAGGCTGACAAGGTTAAGGAGCTTCTCGGAGAGAACGGCAGAAAGCAGGTTATGGATGACCTCTGCATCAAGAAGGCGGTTGAGTTTGTTGTAGAGAACGCAAAGGAAGACAAGCCTAAGAAGACTGCTGCAAAGAAGACCACCAAGAAGGCAAAGGATGAGGCTCCTGCTGAAGAGAACGGCGAGGAAGCATAAAATACTTCAGGATAATATGAGCGGCTGCACTCCGGGACAAAGGAGCGCAGCCGTTTTTGGTAACAGAGTTTAAATTTTTATTAATTCGTACCGAATGCATTGAAAAACGTGTGCCGGTAGGATAATATAAGAAAGGTATATTTTTACAGAATAAAGGACAGAACGGAGGATTCTGATATGAGTTTAGTGCCTTACGTCATTGAACAGACAAGCAAAGGTGAAAGATCTTACGATATTTATTCCAGACTTTTGAAGGACAGAATTATTTTCCTGGGAGAAGAGGTGACGGATACCTCTGCAAGCATTGTGGTTGCACAGCTGCTCTTCCTTGAGGCAGAGGACCCGGAGAAGGATATCCATCTCTACATTAACAGTCCGGGAGGTTCTGTGACGGCAGGTCTTGCAATTTACGATACCATGCAGTATATTAAATGCGATGTGTCCACCGTATGTATCGGAATGGCTGCCAGCATGGGCGCTTTCCTGCTGAACGGCGGCGCAAAGGGAAAGAGATATGCTCTGCCCAATGCGGAAATCATGATCCATCAGCCCCTCGGCGGAACACAGGGACAGGCTACGGAAATTGAGATTGCGGCAAGACATATTCTGAAGACCAAGGAAAAACTGAATCGTATGATCGCCGAAAATTCCGGCAAGGATTACGAGACAGTATGCGCTGACACGGAGCGTGACAACTGGATGAGCGCTGACGAGGCAATGGCATACGGCCTGATCGACAAGGTTATCAGCTCTCACGACACAAAATAATTTTTAGGAGTTAAAGAATGGCATCGAAAATGAACGGCAATGAAATAAGATGTTCCTTCTGCAATAAGACCCAGAGTCAGGTTCGTAAGCTGATCGCGGGTCCCGCCGGAGTGTATATCTGTGATGAATGTATTGATATTTGTGCGGACATTCTGGAGGAGGAACTCGAGGATGACGCAGTTCAGGAGACTACTCAGGCGGAGATCAATCTGTTAAAGCCGATGCAGATCAAGAGCTTTCTGGATGAGTATGTGGTTGGACAGGACGAGGCAAAGAAGGTATTGTCGGTAGCGGTTTATAACCACTATAAGCGCGTTACGGCGCCGAAGGATCTCGATGAGGTGGAGCTGCAGAAGAGCAATATCATTATGGTCGGACCGACAGGCTCCGGCAAGACCTATCTGGCGCAGACACTGGCGAAGATCATCAACGTGCCTTTTGCAATCGCGGATGCGACGACACTGACAGAGGCAGGCTATGTAGGCGAGGATGTGGAAAATATTCTGCTGAAGCTGATTCAGGCGGCGGACTATGATGTCGAGCGTGCCCAGTATGGCATCATCTATATTGACGAGATCGATAAGATTACGAAAAAGGGTGAAAATGTCTCAATTACAAGAGATGTCTCCGGCGAGGGCGTACAGCAGGCGCTGTTGAAGATTGTCGAGGGAACCATTGCGAGCGTTCCGCCTCAGGGTGGAAGAAAGCATCCCCATCAGGAGTTGATTAACATTGACACGTCAAACATCCTGTTCATCTGTGGCGGAGCGTTTGACGGACTGGAGAAGATCGTGGAGGCGCGTCTTGACCGCAAGGCGATCGGCTTTAACACGGAGGTCTCCCAGAAGACCAACAAGGAGATCAGCGACCTTCTGCAGGAGGTGACTCCGCAGGATCTTGTCAAGTTCGGACTGATTCCAGAATTTGTGGGACGTGTGCCGATCAGTGTCACGCTGCGCGGACTGGACAGAGAAGCGCTGATCCGTATTTTAAAGGAGCCCAAGAATGCACTGATCAAGCAGTATAAGAAGCTGTTTGATATGGACAATGTGGAACTGACCTTTGAGGATGACGCGGTGGAGGCGATTGCCGACAAGGCATTCGAGAGAAAGACGGGTGCGAGAGGTCTGCGCTCCATCATGGAGAGCGTACTGATGGATATCATGTACAGAATCCCCTCGGATGAGTCGATCGAGGAATGTATCATCACGAAGGCTGTCGTGGACGAGGAATGTGAGCCGGTGGTCATTCATAAGGGCGAGGGCAGGAAAAAGCTGGATACTGCAATTTAGTTCAGATGGAAGCCTGTGTTAATAGAGCGCCGTTTTATGCGGCGCTCTCTTTGACAGAAAGGGAAAAGTATGGTCATTAAGAATGTGAGTCTGGAGACGGTGTGCGGCATTACGAGTAAGCTGCCGGATAATTCGCTGCCGGAGGTGGCTTTTGCCGGAAAGAGCAATGTCGGAAAATCTTCGCTGATCAATGCGCTGATGAACCGTAAGTCGCTTGCGAGAACCAGTGCCCAGCCGGGAAAGACGCAGACGATCAACTACTATAATGTCAATGATGCAATCTATTTCGTCGATCTGCCGGGCTACGGTTTTGCAAAGGTGAGTGAGTCGGTCAAGGTTCAGTGGGGAAAGATGATCGAGAGGTATCTGCACAAGTCCCGGCAGCTGAAGGCGGTGTTCCTTCTTGTGGACATCCGCCATGCGCCGTCGGAGAATGACAGAACCATGTACGACTGGATCTTAAGCAACGGCTATCACCCGATCATCATAGCGACAAAGTTGGATAAAATCAACAGGAGTCAGATCCAGAAGCAGCTGAAGCTGATCCGGACGACGCTCCACACCGAAGAGGGAGCCGTGCTGATTCCTTTTTCGGCGGAGAGCAAGCAGGGGCGCGAGGAGATCTACGAGATACTGGATGGCATTCTGGAAGGGGAACAGGGAGGGGAACATGAAGAAGTACAGTAAGGCTTTAGTCAATATTGCGGTTGCAATCGCGCTGCTTCTGGCGGCAGTCATCCTTCTGCCGAAGGTGATTGTTTTCTTTGCGCCGTTCGTGGCAGGCTGGATCATTGCACTGATTGCCAGCCCGCTGGTGCGTTTCTTTGAGGAGAAGGTAAAGATCAAGCGTAAGATCGGCAGCGCTTTTGTCATCGTGGTGGTTATTGCACTGATCGTCCTGCTGGGATATCTTGTCATATCGCAGCTGGTGGAGCAGGTTATCGGACTGATCGGTTCCCTTCCCGGAATGTGGAAGAGCATGGAGGCGGATCTTGCGGAGATCGGAAAGTCCCTGAATGTATTGCTGGCAAAGCTTCCGGGAGAAGCACAGCTGAAGGTCAATGACTTTGCGGCGCAGATCGGCAGTTACGTCGGCGAGTTTATGGGCAAGATCGGAACACCGACCATCGCTGCGGCGGGAAATCTGGCAAAGCAGCTTCCGTCCATATTCATCGGTATCATCATGGCGCTTCTCTCCTCGTATTTCTTTGTCGCGGAGAGAGGGCTGATCAATGAATGGTTCCGCAGGCACACACCGGCGTCCATCCAGCTCCGCTATGCGACGATGCGGAACAGTCTGGTTCGCTCGGTCGGCGGATACTTCAAGGCGCAGCTTAAAATTGAGGTGTGGATGTATCTGCTGCTTCTGGTCGGACTTGGCGTGCTTCGTGTGAACTACTTTGCACTCATTGCACTCGGTGTTGCCTTTCTGGATTTCCTGCCATTTCTGGGAACGGGAACCGTGCTTGTGCCATGGGCGATCATTAAGATATTGACGGCGGATTACAAGCTGGCGATCGGACTTCTGATTATCTGGGGCGGCGGACAGCTGGCAAGACAGCTGATCCAGCCGAAGATTGTGGGTGATTCCATGGGTGTGCCCCCGCTGCCTACGCTTTTCCTGCTGTTTATTGGTTATAAGTTTGGAAGCGTCATCGGCATGATCATTGCCGTACCGCTTGGATTGTTAGTCTATTCCATGTACCAGGAGGGCGCCTTCGAGACGACGAAGAACAGTGTGATGATCTTAGTCGCGGGTATCAACCGTTTCAGACACCTCGGAAAAGAGGATATGTTTGAGGTGGAGGAGATGGAGATGCAGAATGAGGAGGCGGCTAAGGCGGTGGAAAAGCAGCGCAGGGAGGCCGAGCAGAAAAAGCTGGAAGAGCGGGAACAAAAAAAGAACAGCAAAAAAATGAAAAAAACAAAACAGAACTGAAACTTTTCATGGGGAAAAGTAGTCTAAATAAGTAGAGAGTGTTGATTCACTCTCTATTTTATTGCGTTTATTGTGTTTATTGCGTGCGCCGAGGGCGCACGCGACGAATTGCGAATACAACTTTGATACAATGGCAGTGTAGAAATAGAGATAGCTGTTTAAATTATCTGGATGAGTGAGGGTGCAGGGAAAGGAAAGGGTGACGGCATGCGAAAGATACTGGTATACAATAATCAGACGGGAATCGTGGAGAAGATGGAACCACTGTTTGCCGGCGAAGGAATGGAGATGGTCGTGGCGGCAGAGGCTGAGGAGATCAGCCGGTTCTTTGAGGATAGAGACATACAGCTGATGCTGGTGGATGTGGCATTGAATGACAAGGGCTGGGATAAGGGAATTGAGCTGATCGCTGCGCTGCGCCATGCTAGCACAATCCCGCTGATCGTTGTGTCAAAGCAGTCGGCGGAGACGGCAAAGATCATGGCGCTTGAGGCGGGGGCGGACGATTATGTGACGGCGGACTGCAATCCGCTGGAGCTTCTGGCGAGGGTGAAATCGCAGCTGCGCCGCTATACCCAGCTGGTCAATGTCTGCAAAAACATAGATAGAATCTACCGGATAGACGGGCTGGTGATCGACGATACCCAGCGCGCGGTGACGGTGGACGGAAAGGGAGTGCGGCTGACACCGATTGAGTATAAGATATTGAGACTTCTGGTACAGCAGCGCGGAAAGGTGTTCTCGAACAGCCAGATTTACGAAAGTATCTGGAAGATGCAGGCAATCGGCGCGGACAATACCATTGCTGTCCATGTAAGGCATATCCGGGAGAAGATAGAGGAAAATCCGAGAGAGCCCAGATACCTTAAGGCGGTCTGGGGAAACGGTTATAAGGTTGGCTAGGAAATGGGAAAAGAGCTATGCGGGTGGCGGCACCTGCATGGTTCTTTTTTAATGCACGATATTTCTGATAAAGTGCGGATAAGGGCATTGACAAACATTGCCAAATGAATTATTGTATTAATTGAATAATACAGAAAACAAAAATGAGGTGGGAAAGATGGATAGTATGACGATGCAGAAACCCGTATATGGGGGAGCAGCACAGGAGAAGAAAAAGAAAGGGATTCCCGGGAGCACGATCAAGATTATCGCGGTCGTGACAATGCTGATCGACCATATCGCGGCGGCGATCTTTACCAGAATGATTCTTTCGGGAGACTATTACAGGGTGATCGCAAGCGGCGATCTGGCGCAGATTACGTCGTGGCTGTCACGAAACGCGCTTCTGTACTATGGTACGCAGCTCATGAGGCTGATTGGGCGGCTCGGCTTTCCGATCTTCTGCTTCCTGCTGGTGGAAGGCTTCCAGAAGACGAGAAATGTCAAGAAATATGCATTCCGTCTGGCGCTGTTCTGCCTGATCTCGGAAATACCCTTTGACCTTGCGTTTTCGGGGAGCTTCGTGAATTGGGCTTACCAGAATGTTTATTTTACTTTGCTGATCGGGCTTCTTGTGCTCTGGGCGATTGATTTCCTCAGCAAAAAGGATTTCTCCAAGGTTCTTCAGGCGGTTGCAGCCGTGGCTGGCTTTGGCCTGGCCGTATTCTATATGGAACGCGGCGCAAGAAATTATGTGCTTTCGGTTCTGAGCGGTTTCCGCGGTGTCGTGGGTAGCGTTGGCGAGACGGATATTTATACTGCCACTATCATCGGCGTAGTTATTGCTGTCATTGCGATACTTGTCGTTGTGCTGATCTTCTGCGTGGGCAGGAAGACGGTAACAATCGGAAGACTTGGCAGCTATGCCCTTGTATTGTTTGCGGGTATGCTGTTGGCGGATTTCCTGAAGACGGATTACTCGGGAATGGGTGTTCTTACGATTGCCATGATGTATGCTTTCCGTAAAAATAAAGTGTTATCCATGCTGGCAGGCTGTATTACGCTGAATGTCATGAGCCTGAGCGAGATTACGGCATTTTTCGCACTGATTCCGATTGCTTTGTACAACGGTGAGCGGGGACTTAAGATGAAGTATTTCTTCTATGCGTTCTATCCGGTGCATCTGCTGCTGATCTGGCTGGTGGCGCTTGCAATGGGAATGGGATGGATACCGGCGGTGTAAAAGCAGGTAATAAGTGACGGGTGACGCTGCGCAGAATGCACAGACCACCGCAGGCATGCTTGCGCTTTGCTTCCACGCAGCGGACGCATAAGTTCCAGCAGTACGGGAACTAAGCGCCGGCGGCTCCAGAGTGCACTGCTTGTGGTCAGGTGCATCCTGTGCAGCTGTTATCTGAAATAGGTGAATTTCGCAGTTATCGTGTTCTTATCTAAAAATAGAGAGGGAGAGAAAATGTTAGAGGTTATTAATCTGTCAAAGAAGTATGGTAAGACGCTGGCGGTTGACGGCGTCGGCTTCACGGTTCCCGACGGCAGGGTCGGAATACTGCTGGGGCCGAACGGTGCGGGAAAGTCAACCGTCATCAAGAGCATTGCAGGACTGCTGCGCTATCAGGGGCATATCCGCATTCAGGGACATGATTCCAGGGAATTGGAGGCGAAGAAATGTTTTGCCTATGTGCCGGAAATACCCTATATGTATGAGGCGCTGACGGTGCGGGAGCATATTGAATTTATCAGGAGAGCTTATGGCATCACGACGACGGAAGAGGAAATCAATGAGCTGCTCGCGCAGTTTGAGCTTGCCGATAAACAGGATAAGCTCGGAAATGAGCTGTCGAAGGGTATGATGCAGAAGGTCAGCATCTGCTGTGCGCTGGTTATCAAGCCGAAGGTAATCCTGCTGGATGAGCCGATGGTCGGACTTGATCCTGCGGCGATCAAGGAGCTGAAGGCTGTAATTTTGAAATTGCGTGAGGCAGGCTGCACCGTCCTCATCAGTACGCACATGCTGGAGATGGTGAAGGAACTGTGGGATGTGACCTTTGTGATGGATAAGGGGCATATTCTGGGAACCTATGCCCGCGAGGAGCTTGCAAACGAGGATCTTGAGGAACTGTTCTTCAAGGTGACAGGCGAACAGAAGGCAGAGGGCGATACGGAAGGTGTGGCGAAGGATGCCGCAGACAATGTCGGAGAAGACGGTGCGAAGGATGCCGCGGACAATGCCGCACGCGGCGGGAGGTAAGCCTGTGGGAGCAATAGGATATCTTTATCGGACGGTTATGAAGAACCGTATACGCACGGCGCTGCACAAGCCGATTACTTACTTTTATCTTGTCTTTATCCTTATCTATCTGACGGCGGTGCCGTATTCGCTCCGGATGCTGGCAGAGCAGGCGGGAGCGGCGTCCTCCGGTGGGATGGCGGGGGTTCTGACCGCGTTTGCCTTCTGGATGATTCCGGGAAATCTGATCGCCTATGCGAAGCGGAAGGGACTGATCTACGGAAACTGTGATGTGCACTTTCTGTTCCCTTCTCCGGTGAGCCCTAAGAGGGTGCTGCTCTATGCGCACCTCAGGACAATACCGATGCAGATTTTGCTCAATATATTCGCGGCTGTCTGTGGCGGTGTCATTTTCGGCGTTGAGCTTTGGAAGCTGTTGGTGTATTTCCTCTTTGCAATCTTCGGTGAAAACGTTCTGGAGGCGTCTGTCATGATGATGCTGTATGGGAGTGAACGTTTAAAGGAGGAGCAGAGAACGTGGATCATCCGTGCGGCTTACGGGCTGCTCATTGTTCTGGCTGTGATCGGCGTTGTGTTTTATGTGCGGCAGGGGCTCAGCTTTGCCACACTGGTGAATTTCCTGCACAGTGATGCGGTGCAGCTTGTGCCGGTGATCGGCTGGTATGTATCGGTGCTCCATCTTTTATTTACTGGTGCGACGACGGTGAACCTTGTCGGCACGGCGCTGTATGTGATTCTGTTCCTGACGGTTGTGATTGCTGCTGTCCGTATGAAGTGTACAGGAGCCTACTACGAGGATGCCGTGAAGTTTGCGGAAGATTATGAGGAACTGAAGGAAAGCCGCAGACAGGGCAATACGACAAAGAGGCTCGGCAAAAAGGAGAAGTTCGGAAAGGCGAGCGTGCGCTGGCAGGGAAGCGGTGCAAAAGCGCTTTTCTACAGACAACTGCTGGAATATAAGAAGAGCCGGTTCTTTATCTTCGACATCAGTACCCTCTTTGCGCTGATCGCGGGGATTGCCATCGCGATTCTGTATGTGAGAGAGGGAGGCTTTGAGGATATTACGCCCTTTGTGATACCGGGAGTATCTGCGTATCTGATTTTCATTTTTACAACGGTAAACGGAAAGTGGGCGAAGGAATTAAAGGCTCCTTACACTTACCTGATTCCCGCGTCTTCCTTTGCTAAGCTCTGGAATGCAACGGTGTTTCAGCTTCTCCAGAATTTCATTAATGGACTTTTGATCACGCTTCCCGGGGCAGTCGTTATGGAGATGTCACCGGTCACGGCAGTGCTCTGCGTCCTGTTTTATACAGTGCTGGCATCCAACAAGCTATATGCGTTTGCGGTGGCGGAAATTGCGGTCGGCGGTGTGCTTGGGGTGACCGGAAAACAGCTGTTCCAGATGCTGATTCAGGGAATTGTCATAGCGGTCGCTGCACTCGGGGCTTATCTGGGAACCATGTTTGGAAGCATCAACGGAGCTTATCTGATCATGGACCTTGTACTGGCTGCGTTTACCCTTGTGTTTATGATCGTGGCAACATTGAATTTTGACAGAATGGAGACGGCTTGACGGAGATCGGGAAAACAGGTATAATCAATATGTAAGCGCTTACATATTGCGGGAGGAACAAGAGATGCAGATGCCTGTTTTTGAGAGATACATTGATGAACTGATTGAGAAGAGCACGGTGGAGATACCGGCATGGAACATCGAAAAGGCGAAGGCGGGGAAGGCGGTCGGCTGGAATTATATTGACGGCTGCATGATACTTGCACTTCTGGAAATCTATGCCGCCACCGGCGAGAAGAAGTATTATGATTTTGCCGATGCCTTTATCGATCACCGCGTGCGGGAGGACGGTTCGATCGCCGGATATTCTGTGGAGGAGTATAACCTTGACAATATTAATGCGGGAAAGACCTTGTTCCTCTTATACGGACTGAACGGAAAGGAAAAGTACCGCCGCGCGATAGAACGGATCTACAGTCAGGTACAGAACCAGCCACGCACGGCAGAGGGAAATTTCTGGCACAAGAAAATTTATCCGAATCAGGTATGGCTGGACGGCATGTACATGGCGCAGCCCTTCTATATGGAATATGAGACAAAACTTCATGACAGGCAGAATTATAAGGATATTTTCGGACAGTTCGCAAATGTCATCCGGCATATGCGGGATGAGAAGACGGGGCTTTACTACCACGGCTATGATGCATCCAGGGAGATTTTCTGGTGTAATAAGGAGACAGGGCTGTCGGAGAACTTCTGGCTGAGGGCGCTTGGCTGGTATTCCATGGCGCTGCTCGACACACTTGCCAAATGCGAGCCGGGGGAGGAGTACCGGGCGGAGTATGATATGCTGCGCGATGCCTTTGTACAGCTGATGGAGAGTATGCTTAAGCTACAGGATGAGAGTGGCATGTGGTATCAGCTCCCGGCGCTGGGAGACCGGAAGCCGAATTATCTCGAGACGAGCGGAAGTGCCATCATGGCATATTCCCTGTTGAAGGGAGTGCGTCTGGGATTTCTGCCGGAGAGCTATCGCGAGTACGGGATCCGGGCATTCCGCGGAATCTGTGACCGCTACCTGAAGGAGACAGAGAACGGACTGAATCTCGGCGGCATCTGCCTTGTGGCAGGGCTTGGCCCTGCGGATAATCTGCGCCGCGACGGCAGCTTTGACTATTATATGTCGGAGCCGGTGGTGGAGAACGACGCGAAGGGTGTTGGCCCGTTGCTGCTTGCGTACACGGAGCTCAGAAGACTGGGATAAGAAGCATGAAAAGATGCGGGGCGTGATGCTCCGCATTTTTGTTGCCGCACTTAAAACATGACATACAGCTGACGTGATTTGTGGGGTATCATGGGGATATTACAATTATTTGGGAGGAAAAAGTCATGAGATATACATGGATCGACGAATACTTACTCAGTAAAGCGGGAGTGACAAAAGATCTCCAGAAGGACTGGAATTGGATTCGCTATCAGATAGGCGGGAAAATGTTTGCGGCAGTATGTCTGGGCGAAGACGATGAGCCGTATTATATAACACTGAAGCTGGAACCCTTAGAGGGCGATTTCCTCCGACAGCAGTACAAGGATATTATTCCCGGATATTATATGAATAAAATGCATTGGAATTCTGTCAAGCCGGACGGGGAAGTGCCGGACGATCTGCTGAAGGACTTACTGGATAAGTCATACCAGCTTGTCCTTGAGGGATTCAGTAAGAAAAAGCAGCAGGAAATATTGGGAGCGGGTGAGTCTGCAAATAACATAAGCTGTTGTGGGACGGATTGCTCCAAGTGCAGCTTTTTCGGAAACGTCTGCAAGGGGTGCAATGCAAGTTTGGGAAGAGTATTTCATGCACCAGAGGGAAAAGCGTGTGCAATATATGAATGCTCAATAAATCAAAAAGGAATGAAGGGATGCGGAGAGTGTGAGCATGTTCCCTGCGAGATATGGAGAAGGACAAAAGATCCGTCATATACGGAGGAAGAATTTGAGCGGAGTATACAGGAGAGGGTGGAGCGATTGAAAACGGTTACCGGATCCCCGATCAAGGGATAGAAAGCAAGTGGACTGCCGAGAATCCGCTCAGTCGTATTATGGACTGAGCGGGAAAATTGTTTAGACGATAATTTGTGCTGCGGGGGAATCTTTCAACGTGTCCTCGATATATTTGTTCATAGACATCTGGTGGGCCGTTGTATAAATGAATAGTTTTTTGTGAAGGTCGGGAGAAAGTCGAATGTTGAAACTGCCTTTAAAGGCAACCTCAGGTTCTTTTCCTTCAATTTTACAGGTTTCCAGATAATCGTCAACAGCGCCGTGAAAATCATCTAGAAGTTCCTTGGCATTTTCGCCTTCGTAAGAAATCAGGGAGCGAATCCCCATAACCTTGCCATAAAAAATGCCATCTTCTTCAGAAAATTCAACGCTTCCGACATAGCCTTTGTATTGGATAGTGTTATTCATATGAGACCCTCCTGTTCCAAAATCTCTATCAACTGCTTGATTTGATAGGCTTTCAACTTTTTTTGCGGATGTGGCTTATGGAGCAAGATGATTCCGTGTTTGGCGTTTACGAACATGACACGGGAACCGCTTGTTTTTCCCTTGTTCGAGCGAATGTAATCTAAGTATTTGAGTAATGTTTCAGCATCATCAAAAGTAAAGTCCTTGGGTTTTGATTTAAGACGCTGAATGAGTTTTTCCTTTTGCCCCATAGCATATCCCCCCGTTACTAATATTATACACGGTAACTAAAAAAATGCAACTAAAAATAGTTGCATTTTTGCTTGCCTCAGAGGACACATTTAATTCCCTAAGCACTTGCTATGATCCTCAGAAAGGCAGCCAGTTTAACAGTCCGAGGTGCTCCAGCAGGATCTTGATACCCATGACGATCAGGATGATACCGCCGGTAAGCTCTGCCTTGGCCTTGTATTTCAGACCAAAAACATTTCCGATCTTGACGCCGATGATCGAGAGTGTGAATGTAATGACGCCGATGAAGGACACGGCGGGAACGATGCGGACCTGCAGGAAGGCGTAGGTAACGCCGACGGCGAGTGCATCAATACTGGTGGCGATGGCGAGGAGGAACATTGTCTTGAAATCGACGGAATCATTCGAGGACTCTTCCTCTTTGGAGAAGGATTCCTTCACCATATTGGCACCGATCAATACCAGAAGCACAAAAGCGATCCAGTGGTCAATGGCGGTGACGTAGTGTTCAAAGCGCGTTCCCAGAAGATAGCCGATCGTGGGCATTAACGCCTGAAAGCCGCCGAACCACAGTCCGATAATCAAGGCTTTTTTCCACGAGAGCTTTTTCATTGCAAGTCCCTTGCAGATCGCAACGGCAAAGGCATCCATGGACAAGCCCACGGCGGTGATAAATAGTGTCAATAAACTCATAATGTCCTCCATTCTGCGGTTTTCCTGTATCTGGAATTGCTGTCAGCCGCAAAAAAAATCAGGGCAATCTATGGGGTATCCTCATAAATTGTCCCTGAGTCTCATTATCGCAATCTGAATTGCTTCGGTAATACCAGACGGTGTACGTCATTGTGTTGATATTACCACAGCGAAAAGCTGTCAACTACTCCCTCACAGGAATTCCATATAATGTTGTAGGGTTTGTATCGCCCACCGGAAAACAGGTATCTGCCGCTTTCGGCGTCGAATAGGTATATCATAGCCTAGTCGATAAAATTTGTCAACAACAAAGATGGCGTTTGCTGAATTTTTGCATCCTTTCTGAAAGCGGAGGGGGACAGATGCAGAAATTTATTGAAGGCTCTGTTGAACTGGGAGAAGCTCGAAAAACCACAGAGGAAGGCAATGTCTGTGATGGGCTTATCCGTGGAGAGCAGCAGTGTCTGGGCATTGCGCACTCTGGTGAGCTGGACATAGTCGGTGAGCGTAAAACCGGTAATCCGCTTAAACTGGTGGGAGAGATAGTAGCTGCTGATGAAAAATTCCCTGGAAACGGACTCCAGTGAAATATCCTCCGTAAAATGACTATGTATATACGCGGTTATGCTGTATACTTTACTTGTAATGTTGTCAAAGTCCGAGCGGTTGGAGTAGACATTTTTATCCCGGTAGAGATAGATCAGGCTTAAAAATTCGATAAACTTGTTGTGGATGGCAAGATCTGTCAGCTCGTTGGGATTCTGGGACAGGTAATAGATGTCGTTGAGCTTTTCCAGAACCGCTTTTTTGTAAGGATCTTCAAAGCGGTAAATCGGGCAGTCTCCCTCGAAAATGCTGTAGACGGATTTCATGCAGTTCTCAAAGGCGGAGATCATCGGCGGAATCGAAAACTGGATGATCAGGCGCTTGCTGGGCTGTCCCTCGGGATAAAAGGTCTTGTGGAGCAGGGAGGGGCGCAGGGCGACGATGTCACAGCAGCGCATGTCGAACCAGACACCGTCGATCAGGTGCCCTGCCTTGTCATCCAGAAAGATGCACATTTCATAGAACTGGTGGAAATGCTGGAATTCCATATTAATAGAGTAGGAACGCTCGTCGTAGTCGAAAAAGTAATACAGATTTTTCCCGGGGCGTCCGATCTCGATCTTATATTCCTGCGTGTAGACCAGAGTGTTGTCAATTAACATAGGTTTCCTCCTGCCTCAAATGTAAAGTTTGCGTTAATAACAAGAAAAAATTGTGTAAAGTGTACAAAAACAAACCTGTAAATTAGTGTAAACTATGCAATACACAAATAAATTATAAAATCAAAAAGCAAAAAATGCAATATGTTTGGCAAAAAAAACAATAGATGCGTGGAAATGGAGGTGTTCCTTTGGTACGCTATAACCATCAAGGGAGTGAAATCCCGGTTAACAGCGCTAACTAACCAAACAAAAGAAACCAAATCATTGCGCCTCGGCGCGACAAATCAAGGAGGGTTTTATGAAAAGAAATGTAAGCAAGAAGCTTGCGGCAGTGATCCTTTCCGCAGCGATGTGCGTGACAGCGATGACCGGCTGCGGAAATAACGGAACGCAGGAGTCATCCGGTTCACAGGATGTAGTGGCAAGTGCAAGCGAATCCAAGACGGAAGAGAGCAGCAGCGCTTCTCAGGAAGCACCGGTAGATGTGAGTGCCTACAGTGAAGCACCTATGCTGGCAGATCAGGTGGCATCCGGAGCACTTCCCGCAGTGGAAGACAGAATTCCGACAGCAGATGATGTCATGGTTGAGGTTGTTGACGAAGTTGGTCAGTACGGCGGAGCGATTTCCATGTCACTCAACGGCAAGGCAGGATGGAATACAGGAAAGCCGATCGAGCAGGGTCTGTTCCGTTTTAACAGTGCGGGCGAAGTTGAGCCCAACGTTGCAAAGGGCTATGACGTGAACGCAGATGCGACAGAGTACACCATTCATCTCCGCGAGGGAATGAAGTGGTCGGATGGCGTGGATTTCACGGCTGAGGATTGTGTATTCTTCTACGATCATATGTGTGTACCCGAGACCTTCGGAAAATCTCTCTGGGACTGCTTTAAGGACAGCAACGGCGATCCCTGTACCTTTACCTATGTAGATGCGACAACCTTCAAGGTAAGCTTCAAGACATCCAAGCCTACCTTCATCAAGGATCTCTGCATCAATGCAAAGTGGTGTTTCGCACCGAAGCATTACATGGAGACAATCCTTCCTGAGTTCATCGGTGACGAGGCAGCACAGGCAAAGGCTGAGGAGATGGGCTTCTCCGATGTCGCAGCAATGGGCAAGGAGACAGGTTACTATTTCTGGAACGTTTCCGGCATCCCTACCCTGAATCCGTTTGTACTGTCTACGGAAGCAGGAAAGAACGATGTTACCGGCGACTACTATGAGTATGTGCGCAACCCTTATTACTGGAAGGTTGACCAGAACGGCCAGCAGCTTCCTTACACGGATAAGATCGAGTATACAAAGAACTCCGACGAGAGCCAGAGCCTGACAAGAATCCTCGGCGGCGAGGACACGATTGCCGGCGGCGTATGGGCTGACATCCAGACACTTGTAGAGAACTCTGATTCCGTAGGCTACCATATCGTTCAGTGGCCGAACAGCGGATGGTCTGATGCTGCATCCCAGCTCGAGCTGAACCAGACCGCTCCCGACGAGGAGTACAGAGCACTGTTCCAGACCAAGGAGTTCAGACAGGCACTCTCCATCGCAGTTGACAGAGACGAGTTTGCAAAGCTGATGTCCGACGGCTGGCAGAGCGGCAGACAGGCATCTCCCGCAGAGGGCGCACAGGGCTACAACGAGGCATGGGCACTGAAGTGGACAGAATATGATGTGGACGGCGCGAAGGCTCTGCTTGAGGGTCTTGGCATGGTAAAGGGCAGCGACGGCTACTATGACTGCCCGAGCGGCAAGGATTTTGTGCTGAACCTCAACAGCTACACCGGCTCCGGTGCGGATGAGGCATATAAGGTGCTGAATACCTATTGGGAAGCAATCGGCATCAAGAGCACCTTCAAGGATATGGACAAAGATACCCTGAACAACAACATTATTGCAAACGAGTACGACGCAGTTCTGAGCCCTGTTGCTCCGGCTGAGACGGTTGGTCTTGACGTAAGACCTGACACACTGGTTCCTGTCAGAAACTACGCTGAGTGGTACGGTGAGATCGGTACATGGTATGCATCCGGCGGAACAGAGGGCGTAGAGCCTACCGGCGATCTGCTTGAGCTCTGCAACCTTTACACCGAGCTGAAGACAGAGGTGGACGAGGCAAAGCGTGCCGAGATCGTTGACAAGATGTATAAGCTCCACGAGGAGAACATCTGGGTTTTGGGCTACATGGAGTCCGCTCCCACACTGTATGTAGTGCGCAACGAGCTTCACAATTTCCCTGAGTCCGAGATCTTCTGCGACGAGTACCGCGGACTTGGAATCGCACACATCGACTGCTGCTGGTTAGAGCAGTAAGCGGTAACAGAGTAATCGGAATCAAAGAACAAGGATTTGGAAAGGCAGAGTCAAATCTGCCTTTCTTTTCAAAAAAGTGCCGGGAACGTGAGCAAAATCTGCAATGTTTTTCACGATAACGGAACTTTTTCACTCGAAAAAGGAGAGTATGAATTCATGTGGAAATATGTTGCTAAGAGAATATTAATGTTCATACCCACCATCATCATCATATCGTTTGTCATCTTTTTCGTGATGCAGCTGCCGAAGGGCGACTATGTATCGAGCTATGTTGCCAGAATGCAGGCGGAAGGCGAGGTGTTCACCGAGGCGGACATTCAGGCGCTGAGACATCAGTACGGACTGGATAAGAACTGGGTGCTGCGGTATTGTGACTGGGTGTGGAAGATTGTAAGCAAGGGTGACTTCGGTTATTCCTTCGCATACGGAAGACCGGTTTGGAGCGTTATCATGGATCGTCTGGGGCTGACGATAGCGGTGTCCCTGACTATCATGATTTTCACCTATCTGGTCTCCATTCCGATCGGAATCTACAGTGCGCTGCACCAGTATTCCGTCGGTGACTATGTGTTTACGGCAATCGGCTTCCTCGGAATGGCAACGCCGAACTTCCTGCTGGCAATCCTGCTCATGTATCTGTCGTTCAAATGGACGGGAGACCCGCTGCTCGGACTGTTCTCCAAGGAAATGCTGCAAAACGGACTGCACTGGTATAACTTCGGGGAGTTCCTTCAGAGAATGGTCATTCCCACAATCGTTATCGGTACCTCGGGAACCTGTGGTGTCATCCGTACCGTCCGCGCCCAGATGCTTGACGAGACAGCAAAGCAGTACGCTCTGACGGCGAGGGCGAAGGGAGTGTCCGAGGCGACGATTACCTATAAATACTGTCTGCGGGCGGCTCTGAACCCTGTAGTCAGCGGTCTTTCGGGAGCCCTCTCCAGCATCTTCTCGGGTTCGACGATCTCCGCGATCGTAATGAACCTCTCCATTCAGGGACCGGTGCTCTACGAGGCACTCAAAACACAGGACACTTATCTGGCAGGTACGATCCTTATGACACAGGCAGTTCTGGTTGTCATAGGTACATTGCTTTCGGATATTCTGCTGGCATGGCTTGACCCGAGAATCCGTTTTGAGAAGAAGAGGAGCTGACGTATGAGTATATTTAGAAAAAAGAAAAAATCAGACGAGGATTACTACCTTGCTTCCCAATGGACGCTGATGCGCAAGAAGCTGATGCATCATAAGCTGGCAAAGCTGAGCATCATCCTGCTGCTGATCCTGTATACGCTGGCATTGTTCGCACCCTTTGTCGCACCTTACGGACTGAGCGATTTCGACAGTACCTATAAGAATGCGAAGCCGACGACGATCCACTGGGTAGACGAGGACGGAAAATTTGTCGGACCTTATGTCTATAAGATGACCTACATCAACAACAAAGAGACCTTCAAGCGTGAGTGGGCGGAAGACACCAGCGAGAAGTATTTTGTAAAGTTCTTTGCGAAGGGCGGCGGGTACAAGCTGTTCGGCTTCATCCCCTGCGACAGACATCTGTACGGTGTTGTCGGGGAGAACGGCGGGGAGGGAGCAAAGCTGCTGCTCTTCGGCGGAGACAGCCTTGGCTGTGACCTGTTCTCGCGTATCCTGTTCGGAAGCCAGATTTCGCTGACAATTCCGTTTGCAGGAACATTAATCAGCTTTATTCTGGGCATCATCCTCGGCGGCATTTCCGGTTACTTCGGAGGCGTTGTCGATACGGTGATCCAGAGAATCATTGAGGTGCTGACCGCACTGCCTACGATTCCTCTCTGGATGGCGCTGTCCGCGGCAATCCCGGCAGACATTCCGGTACCGCGCATGTACCTGTACATAACGGTTATCATCTCCTTCATTTCATGGACGGGACTGGCGAGAACCGTAAGAGGTAAGTTCATTTCCCTGAGAAATGAGGAGTTTGTCATGGCGGCACAGGTTGCGGGAGTCAGCACATGGAAGATCATGACAAAGCATCTGGTTCCCGGATTTATGAGCTACCTGATCGTGAGCCTGACGCTGGGCATCCCGGGAATGATCATCGGTGAGACATCCATGAGCTACCTCGGACTTGGCATGAAGGCACCGGCGACCAGCTGGGGCGTTCTGCTTCAGGAGACACAGGATATCACGAGTATTGCGCAGTATCCATGGAGACTGATCCCGCTGCTCGCAGTTATCGTTACGGTACTGGCATTCAACTTCCTCGGTGACGGTATGCGCGACGCGGCAGATCCTTATAAGTAGGCGGAAGGGAGACGGAAATGGAAGAAAATAAGCAAAATAAGACCGCTCAGGATATGGTTCTGGATGTCCGGGATCTGCGGATCAACATAGAGCTGGATGAAGGTACACTGACTGCTGTGCGAGGTGTGAACTTTAATCTGAAAAAGGGTGAGACGCTGGGACTTGTAGGAGAGTCCGGCTGCGGAAAGAGCCTGACGAGTAAGGCAATCCTCGGCATCAACGATAAGCGGTGCAAGACGACGGGCGAAATCAATTTCGACACAACCGAACAGGGCATGATCAACCTTCTCGACCTGAAGCCGAGAGGCAAGGAGATCAGGCAGGTCAGGGGAAAGCAGATATCCATGATCTTTCAGGAGCCCATGGTAGCCTTCTCCCCGCTGTATACGATCGGCAATCAGATCAACGAGTGTACAAGACTTCATATTACAAAGGATAAGAAGAAATCCAAGGAAATTTCCCTTGAGATGATGCGCAAGGTGGGAATTGCGAACGCGGAGAAGCGGTACGACCAGTACCCGCACGAGTTTTCCGGCGGTATGCTGCAGCGTGCATTGATCGCCATGGCTCTGGTATGTAACCCGAAGCTGCTGATCGCAGACGAGCCGACCACTGCGCTGGATGTTACCATTCAGGCGCAGATCCTCGAGCTGATGAAGGAATTACAGAAGGATCTGAACACGGCGATCCTGTTCATCACGCACGATCTGGGAACAGTTGCGGCAATGTGTGACAGAGTTGCGGTCATGTACCTCGGTAAGATCGTTGAGATCGCGCCGGTCAAGGATATTTATGCGAGACCGCTGCACCCTTACACGCAGGGACTGATCGGATCGGTACATAAGATCGGCACAAGAAAGGCTGACAGACTGTTTTCCATCGAGGGAACCGTGCCGCTCGCGCTGAATCTGCCGCCCGGATGCGGTTTCTATGAGAGATGTCACCAGAGAATCGAGGGTGTCTGCAATGTGACGGAGCCGGAGCTCGTGGAGATGGGCGACGGGCATATGGTTGCCTGCCACGCATGCAGCGGAAACTGCAAGGCATGCGGGCAGAGCGCAGCAGCAGACGGAGCAAAGGACGCAGCGTGTCAGAAGGGAGAGGAAAAGAATGGCTGAGAACGAAAAGACAAAGAAAATACTGGAAGTTAAGCATCTTTCCAAGGATTTCCCTTCCAAGAAGGTATGTGTCCATGCGGTGTCCGATGTCAGCTTTGAGGTAAACGAGGGTGAGACGATCGGTATCGTGGGAGAGTCCGGCTGCGGAAAGACAACGATGGGACGCTGCGTTGTGCGGGCAATCGAGGCAACGAGCGGGGAGGTTCTGTATCATCCGGTGGAAGGCGACGCGGTCAACTTCCTGACGATTGACAAGAACCAGATGAAGGCGCTGCGTAAGGACATTCAGATGATTTTCCAGAATCCCTATTCCTCGCTGGATCCCAGAATGACGGTCGTGGATATTATCAAGGAGCCGCTGATGGCGAATTTTCCCAAGATGCCGAAGGCTGAGATGGAGGAGAAGGTCATGGATATTGCGGCAAAGGTGGGTCTGAATGTCAGCTACCTCAAGCGTTATCCGCATGCCTTTTCCGGCGGACAGAGACAGCGTATCGGCATTGCGCGGGCGCTCGTGCTCAAGCCGAGGGTCATCGTGTGTGACGAGGCGGTTTCCGCGCTCGACGTGTCGATTCAGGCACAGGTAATCAATCTGCTGAAGGATCTGCAGAGAGAGATGAATCTGACCTATATTTTCATCTCCCATGACCTTTCGGTGGTGGAACATATATCCGACAAGGTCGGCGTTATGTATCTCGGAAAAATGGTGGAGTATGCCGAGACGGAGGCGCTGTTCTCCAGCCCGAAGCATCCCTACACGGAGGCGCTGATGTCTGCGGTGCCGATTGCAGACCCGGAGATTGAGATGGACAGAATCCCGCTGACCGGAGAGATCCCGAACCCTGCGAATCCGCCCAGCGGCTGCTATTTCCATACACGCTGCCGCTATTGTCAGGAAAAGTGCAAGGAATGTGCGCCGGAGTACCGCGAGGTGGAGCCGGGTCACTACGTTGCCTGCCATTATGCAGAGGAATTGAAGTTAAGAGGATTCAGCTACGACGAGGATGCTGTAAAAGACAAAAAGAAAGAAGATTAGGGTGCTGAGAGCATGAAGAAGAATTTAATTATTTTCACGGACAGCGGCGACACCATTATCGACGAGAGCACTCAGATCTATGATGATCAGGAGACTGTGCTGCGGGCAGACTTTATTCCCGGGGCGGGCGAGGTCTTAAAGCAGCTGAAGGACGAGGGCTACCGGATCGCACTGGTGGCGGACGGAACGTGGGAATCCTTTCAGAATGTATACCGCGAAAACGGTCTTGGGTATTGCTTTGAAGAGTGGATCGTCTCCGAGGTGGTCGGTGAGCAGAAGCCTGCGAGATCAATGTTTGATACCGCGATGGAAAAGATGGGACTTGCGGATGCCGACAAACCCTTTATCGTCATGATCGGGAACAACTTAAAGAAGGACGTTGCCGGGGCAAACCGCTATGGCATTACCTCCGTCTGGCTGGACTGGTCGCCGAGATATTTTCACACGGTGGAGGAGCCGGACTGGCAGCCGGATTACACGGTTAAGACACCGGAGGAGCTGAAGGCGCTGATAGAGGAGCTGGAGAAGAAATGCTGCGCAAAGCGTGAGCTGATCGGGAAGATCACGGATAAGGTGGATAAGATGGTCAGCGCTTTCTCCGACATCCTTTACGAGCCGGATGACACATTTATGAAGAATATGAAGAACCACAACCTTGCAGGGGATGACATTTCCCGATATCAGTATTGGGAGTGGACGCAGGGCGTCGGGCTGTATGGGCTGTGGAAACTGTTCAGCTATGAGAAGAAGGAGAGCTATCTGGAGATGCTCACGCGCTTCTATGACAGACAGATCGGCATCGGCTTCCCTGCGCTGAACGTCAACACGGCGGCGCCGTATCTGGCGATGTCCTTCCTCGCTGAGTACACCGGAGAGGAAAAGTATCTGCGGCCGTGCGTGGAGGCTGCGGAAAAGATTATGGCGGAGTTCCCGAGAACGGACGAGGGCGGTTTCCAGCATAAGACCTCGGATACCCTCAACGAGCAGGAGCTTTGGGACGACACGCTGTACATGACGGTTCTGTTCCTTGCAAATATGGGCAGAATCCTGAAAAATCAAGCGATGACCGAGGAAGCGCAGTACCAGTTCCTGATACATGAAAAATATCTCTGTGACAAGGTGAGCGGGCTGTGGTATCACGGCTGGACCTTTAAAGAGAAAAATAACTTTGCGGGAGCGTTCTGGGGCAGAGGAAACTGCTGGATCACAATGGCGATACCGGAGTTCCTTGAAATCTGCGACTGCAATGAAGCGGTGAAGAGACTGCTGGTCAATACGCTGCGGGAGCAGGTGCAGAGCCTGCGCGCCCTGCAGGCGGAGAACGGGATGTGGCACACGCTCGTGGATGATGCGGACTCCTATGTGGAGGCGAGCGCTACCTGCGGCTTTGCCTACGGAATCCTGAGAGCGGTGAAGGACGGACTTGTGGATAAGTCCTATCTGGAGACGGCAGCGAAAGCCGTCAGCCCCATCATGGACTGTATTTCGGAGGATGGCGTTGTACATCAGGTTTCCTACGGCACGCCGATGGGACGCACGACGAGAGATTTTTATAAACAGATTGAACTGAAATCCATGCCTTACGGACAGGCGCTTGCGATCCTGTTCCTGATGGAGTACCGGACGATGTGTTAAGGAGAGGGGAGAGCACCATGAAGCTTGGAAGACAATGGGATGAACGTCTGAAAATATGGGATGAAGCGTTTGTGGAAAATCTTTACAGAGAGCTGGGGGAGCTTTCCCTTTCCGGATTTACCACGAAGGCACAGCTTACATGGCAGCAGGCGTCAAAGCAGGCTGTAAAGCCGTTTCCGTGTGGGACGGCATGGGGGACAAAATGGGAGTACGGCTGGTTCAGGACACAGGTGACGGTGCCGGAGAGCGCGGCGGGAGAGAGACTGATGCTGCATCTCGGAGCCGGGCCGGAGATGCTGGTCTTTGTCAATGGGAAGGTAAGAGGCTCCATTGACAGGCAGCACAATATGGTGGAACTGACGGCTGAGGCTGTGCCCGGGGAAAAGTTTGACATTCTCGCGGAGGTTTACGCGGGACATGGGATCAGGCCGGAGAACGGCGGACTTTATGCGAGAGATGCCGTTCCCGTGCCGGAACCGCCAAAATATCAATGTATTGTGGGGAAAAGTCATTTCGGAGTCTGGCGGGCGGATATTTTTCAGTGCTATGCGGACTATCACACGCTCTATGAGCTGTGGAAGACCATGCCTGACCGCGAGCTCCGCACAATGAAGATCGGAGAAGCATTACAACAGTTTACCTATATAGCGGACTTCGAGGCAGAGGAGCCGGAACGGAGCAGGAGCATCCTGCGGGCGGACGAGCTGCTGAAGCCGTTGCTTGAGAGCAAAAATGGCGACACGGTGCCGGAATATACGATATTCGGACAGTCGCACCTTGATCTGGCATGGCTCTGGACGATGGAGGAGACGAAGCGGAAGTCTGCGAGGACTTATTCCAATCAGATCAGACTGATGGAGCGGTATCCGCAGTATAAGTTCCTCCTCTGTTCACCGCCGGTGCTGGAAAATATAAAGACCTATTATCCCGATCTGTACGAACAGATCAGGGAGAGGGTAAAGAACGGACAGTTCCTGCCGGAGGGCGCTGTCTATGTGGAGAGCGATACGAATCTGGTGGGCGGGGAAAGTCTGATCCGCCAGTTTATCATAGGAAAAAGATGGTTCCGCGAGGAGTTCGGCACGGACAGCAGACTCGCGTGGATGCCGGATACATTCGGCTTTACCGGAGCAATGCCGCAGATTATGGCGGGGTGTGGCGTGCCTTATTTTGCAACGCAGAAGCTCCTGCGCTGTGATCCCGAGTGTGAGCAGTTCCCCTACAATGTCTTCTGGTGGGAGGGCATTGACGGAACGAAGATTTTGTCCCATATCTATAAAAAGAATAATGCTGTTTTCAATTCCGGTGCGCTGAGAACGCGCTGGGAGGAGGACAGAAACCAGAAGCAGGAGATCGACAGCTTCCTGTTCCCCTTCGGCTACGGGGACGGAGGCGGCGGCCCGACCGAGATCATGATAGAGACGGCGGAGCGATGTGCCGATCTCGAGGGAGCGCCTCGCTGTACGATGGAGAGTCCGGTTGCCTTCTTTGAGAGGCTGGAGGAGAAGGACGTCCGCAACACCTATTACGGGGAGCTTTATCTGGCATGGCACCGCGGAACCTACACGGCGCAGTCGGAGATTAAGCGGGGTGTGCGCAAGGCGGAATATGCGGTCAGGGAGGCGGAATATCTCGCCGGACTGATGCGTCTTGCATGCGGCTATCAGAATCTGTCGGATGAGAAAATTGTCCTGAGAAAGCTGGAGGAATTGTGGAAGCTGCTGTTGGTGCAGGAGTTCCATGACATTCTGCCTGGAACCTCCATCCAGAGGGTCAACGAGGAGACGAGAGAGATTCTTGAGCGGATCATCAGCGAAGGCAGACAGCTCGCGGGGGAGCTTCTGAGACAGCTTGCGGGAGAGCACGCAGTCTTTAATTCCCTGAGCTGGGAGCGCAGCTGGAAGGGCTTAAGGCTGCCGGCGTGCGGCTATCTGAAAGCGGCAGAGCCGGTGCAGGACGGACAACAGCCATCCTACGATCCGATTCCCGGCGACAGGATTGTGTTCAGCAATGACTTTTACCGTGCGGAGATAGATGGTCTGGGGCAGATCGTCAGCCTGACGGACAGGAAGAGCGGCTATGAGTATGCGGCGGAGCCGTTGAATGCATGGAAACTGTACCGGGATGTCAATGTGGACTACGATGCATGGGAGCTCGGACGCATGTATGAGGAGATGCCGGAGAAGCAGGAGGGAACGCATGAGTTTCTCGCGGAGCGGGTGGCAGGCGGCGGTATTGATGTCACAGTGACCCGCAGGGAAAGCCATTTTACGGCGACACAGCGGATTCATCTCTCGGCGGAAAGCCCACGGATTGACTTTGAGACAGAGATTGACTGGCACGAGAGACACCGGATCTTAAAGGTGGATTTCCCCACAACCGTCTATACCAAAGAGGTTCTCGAGGAGATTCAGTTCGGATATATAAAGCGCCCCACGCACCGGTCGAGACAGTACGAGAGAGATCTGTATGAGACGAGCCATCATAAATACGCGGCGCTGACGGACGGCGAGAACGGGCTGGCGGTGCTGAACGACTGCAAGTACGGCATTTCCGCGCAGGACAGCAGGCTTTCGCTGACACTGCTGCGCGCGCCGGTCATTCCCGACATGACGGCGGACATGGGTATACATAAATTTACTTATTCCATCCTGCCGTTCTCCGGGGCGTTTGCACAGAGCCGTGTCACGGAGGAGGCGTATGAGTGCAATGTCGAAGTGACTCAGGCGGCTTCCGGGGAAGCTGCGGTGCCGCAGACATCGGAGGCGGCAGAGCGCGTGTCGTTCTTTGCGGTGGAGGGCGGTCATGTCGTGCTTGAGACATGCAAGCCCGCGTTTGACAGGGAAAAGGGAGTTGTACTGAGACTTTACGAGTCGAAGGGCTGTGCCGGAACGACCGTACTGACTGTGCCGGACAATGTGGAGCATGTCTATGCCTGCAATATGCTGGAGGAGACGGCGGAGGAACTAACGGTTCGGGAAGGTAAGGTAACGCTGCGGTTCAGGGCGTTTGAGATAAAGACATTGATGCTGGAAGGCTGACGGAAAGAGAAGGAAGGACAGATTATGGAAAGACATTATCAGAAGATTCTCCGGGACAGTGAGGACAGGGTCACGAAGTCCCTGCAGATTCAGGTGCTGGATGAAAAGAGTCCGCGATATGGCGGCTTTGCGGACGAAAACGGAATTGTACAGGCGAAATTCTCCATTTACCGTGTCACAACGATGACGGCGACCTACTGTAACAAGGATTCGGTCTGGTATCACGACGGACAGGTGCTGGAGCGGGTGCTGCTGGGACTGAACTATATCCGCCGCGTGCAGCATGAAAATGGGCTGTTTGATTATATTACCTGCAATTTTTATTCCGCGCCGGACACGGCATTCTGTGTCAAGAAGCTGCTTCCGGTCTATCAGTATCTGGCAGAGCGCGCAAAGGTGGAAGACCTGCCGGATGGGGAACAGAGGATTTTGGAGAAGATGGAAAAAATCGTCCGCGCCGGAGCCTTCGGACTGTTGGAGGGAGGCTTCCACACGCCGAATCACCGCTGGGCGATCGCCTCGGTGCTGATGTGCAGCAGCAGGCTCTTCGGCGAGAAGGAGCTGGAACAGGCGGCGATGCAATATCTGAATGAGGGCATCGACTGTAACGAGGACGGAGAGTTTGCGGAGAAATCGGCGGGCAACTATAACCGCATCAACAATGACGCAATGATTATGCTCTCGGAGGCAACGGGAGACGCGACCTACGAGCAGTATGCGATCCGCAACCTGAGAATGATGCTGACCTATTGGGAGCCGGACGGCAGTGTGTTCACTGCCAACTCAACGCGCTTTGACAAGGACAGACTCATCTACCCAAAGGATTATTACATGGAATACCTGAAGATGGGCATGAAGTATGAAATACCGGAGTTTTTGCAGATGTGCAACACGATTTTCGACATCGTTGACAGAAAGCAGATTACTTCCCCGGACTTCCTGATCTGGTTCATGCTGCATCCCGAGTACAGGAAATTCGAGTATGATGAAAAATACTGCCGCCCGGACTTCGCGCGCTTCTATCAGGAATCCGGCATTGCAAGGGCACAGCAGGGCAGATTGACCTATACAGTCATGAACGGAAAGGCCAACTTCTTCTATCTTCACAACGGGACAATGAAGCTCGAGCTAAAGGTGGCGGGCAGCTTCTGCGAACACAGGGCTTTTAAGAGCGAGACGATGGAGAGGCTGTCAGAGAAGGAGTATCATTTAAAGCAGATCATGCGCGGCTGGTATTACCTGCCTTTTGCCGAGAAACCTGAGACGAGCGACTGGTGGAAGATGGACAATGCTTCCCGTGAGAAGAAGCTCGGCCCGGATATGGAGATCAATGTATGGGTCAGGGAGGCGGAGCATGGCGTGGATGTCCGTGTGAAGACCTCCGGCGTGGAGGGAGCACCGTGGAGGATAGAGCTTGCGTTCTCCGGTGTCTCTTATCTGGAGAGCGAGGGCATTCATATGCCGCTGAACGGAAGTGAGACGATTGTTGTGAAAAACGGCTACGCCGAGGTGGGCAATGCGAGCGATGCCTTTCTGATCGGCCCCTGCTTTGGGGAGCATCATTTCATGGAAGGAAAGGAGGACAGCGAGGCGAAAACTGCCGGAGCTGCGACCCTGTACCTGACAGCTTACACGGCGTTTGACCACACAATCGAAATTCGGGATAAGAGGAGCCTGTTTGAAAAGAAATGACAGAGGAACTGGTAAGAAAATATGTCCCGCATCTGCGGTATGACAGATGTGAACCCTATGCTCTTGCGGCGGTCGGCTATACCGTCTACCGCGAGAGCAGGAAAAGCGTGTCCTGCAATCTGCAGGTTCGTGTCGAGTCCGGGGAGACGGTGCTGGAATATGCCTTTTACTATGATTTCGACATCCAGCATCTGTATGATCTGGAGCACGTCTTTGTCTCGGTCGGCGAGGACGGGGCAGTCAGGGGAGTGCTGGGGAGCTTTCACGGAAAGTTCCTGAACAATCTGATTCCCGGGGAGACGGCTTTTGAGGACGGGCATGTCGTCGAGTATGTGCAGCCGGGAAAGCATGCCTTTATGCCTTCACCGCAGTATTTCTGGCTCGCGCCGGACCGGGATGCCGTGTGCAGCCGTCTTGCGGGCAGCGACGGACTGCTTATCGCGCCGATGTTTGAGGGAAGAATTACGAAGGATGCTGCCTTTGATAAAAAGGTTGCGCGCTATATCAGGGAGCATCACAGCTTCACACCCTCATGGGAATTTGTAAAGGCTCTCCCGCAGTCTGTGGACACGGAGGAGCTGCTGATGCCGTGGGAGAAGCTGGATGCGCTGATTGTGGAGAGGATTGACGGCTGGAAGCGCAGGATTGAGGAGGCTGTGGAAGGGTGAAAAAGAAACGAATTGACAATGTGCTTGTGCTGCTTGTGTTTATGCTGATCATGGTGGCGCTGGGCATCAGCGACTCGAACAGAGGCGTTTTTTCGTCGATTTTTGAGCGGGAGCTCCGGCTGACGAAGCCGCAGCTCTCGTTGATTGTGACGGTCAGCTATGTCGGGAATCTGCTCTTTATGCTGTTCGGAGGGAAAATAGCTGACCGCATGGACCGGAAGAAAGCATGTATGGGTATTCTCGGACTCTGGACGGCGGCGCAGATTTTGTTTGCGTGCACGGATAATTATCTGTGGCTTCTCGTCGGAATGTTTGTCAGCATGGGGGCATCAACGCTCATGAACACGATGATCAATATCCTGTCTCCGTTTTTCTTCGGGGCGATGGCGGGGCTGTACGTCAATGTGCTGTTCTTTGTACAGGGCATCGGCACCAGCGGAAACCAGAAGATCACCGGCACGCTGGCAGACGGCTATGCACAGTACAGACTGCTCTGTCTTGGCATGGCGGTCGTGGGAGTGGTCAGCCTGCTTATCCTGAGCCGGACGAGATTTGAGAAGACTGGGGAAGGTGCAAAGTCCTGGGGAGAACGGCCGGGCGGGGAGGCAGCTCCGGCACAGAGCCATGCTTCCGGGACAGAGGTAAAGTCAGGGGCACGGCGGACGGCCGCTGTGAGCGGTATGGTTCTGGCGATGGGACTGGTTTTCGGCTTTTATTTTGTCGCTGAGCATGGGATTATGAACTGGTGGTCAATGTATTGCAGTCAGGGACTCGGGCTGGACAACAGCATGGCAAGCACGAGCGTCTCCCTGTTTTTCGGCACGATGACGGCGGGCAGGCTTCTGATGGCGCCCGTTGTGCAAAAGCTGGGCAGCAGACGGAGCATCCTGATTCTGGGTGGCGCCGGAACCCTGCTGTATCTGACGGGCGTTCTGCTCGGGGCAAAGGGGGTATTGCTTCTGGGAATCAGCGGTATTTTCCTCTCCATCGTCTATCCGACCATGGTGCTGTTGCTTCAGGAGCTGTTCCCGAAGGAGAGGATCACGGCAATGACCGGAATGGTCATCAGTATCGGTACGCTGTTTGATATTGCCTTTAACGCCTTGTTCGGCAGTCTTGTGACATCGGCGGGCTTTGGAGTGTGCCGTCTGATCTTTCCGGTGGCAATCGCTGTGTTTTATCTGCTTTTCTTTGTAGTGACGGGAAGACGGAAGATAAAGTGAGACGAAAAAAAGACATCAGGCAAAGCCTGATGTCCTTTTTTGTGTTCGTCGTCAGTCAGAAGCAATTATGCTACTACAGTAACGTTGGTAGCGCGGGTCTTGCTGCTGTTCTGAGGATCGGTCTCGGTATCGAAAGTAACCTTCTGACCTTCCTCGAGAGACTTGAAGCCCTCAGCGTTGATTGCGGAGAAATGTACAAATACTTCCTCGCCGGTTGCATCGTTGGTGATGAAACCATAACCCTTCTGTGCGTTGAACCACTTAACTGTACCGTTGTTCATTGTGGTACCTCCTTAAAAATATAAAAATATGTTGATTCTAAAACGTAGGACAAAAAAATCACATATTTTTGTAAACCATCATCAAAGCCGTAATGACTTACAAAAATATGTGAGTTCAATGACTTTCATTTAGAATACAGCTTGAGTATAGCATCACCTTTTAGGAAATGTCAACAATTATTTTTTGACAAGAATATTTGTCGTTTCTTTGGGGAAAATAAGGGATGTTTAAGAGAGGTAATTAAGAATATGGAGATCAGTTTTTGGTGGCTGGCTGCCATTGCTTTGGCAGCGTTGGCAGCCGGTGTCTGTATCGGCAGACTGAGTAAGGAGGACGGTGTATTTCAGGAGAAGGAACATGTGGACGGAGACGATGAGAAGGAGTCCTTCTTCGTCGGGAGTCCTGTGTCTGGAGAGGTGTCAGATCTGCAGGAGGGCGGCAGACCGGTCGTGGTGATCCGCCCGAGCGAGGACAAGATCTATGCGCCTGTGGGCGGAAGGATAAGGAAGGTCTTTCCCAGAGGAAATGCGTTTCTCTTTGACACGGAGTTCGGAGCGGAGTTGTATATCCGTGTGGGTGACTCCGAGGACGAATTGCTGGACGGATATTACCGGCCGCGCATCGTGCAGAACGAGATCGTTGGGAAGGGGAAGCTCCTCCTCGAATTTGACAGACAGGGTCTCGCTGCGGAAGGCGTGTCCGACCGTGTGGAGGTCTCTGTCGAAACCGGAATCAGCGGGGCTGACATTCTGCCGGCTTCCGGCGCCCATGTGCGGACGGGAGAGGAGCTGCTGAAGCTGCAGGTGGATAACTGAAGCATTTTCTGAAATATTCATCTTTGGGCTAGCCGTCACGCCGGTTACTTGATACAATAGGGGCAAAGGTCGGACATGCGACTGTAAAGTAACGGCGAAGGACGGAACGAATATGGAAAACAGAAAAACTGAGAAAATGTGGATCGCGGATAACGGCGACGGAACCTACAGGAATCCGATTCTGTACACGGATTATTCCGACCCGGACGCAATCAGGGTCGGCGGGGATTATTTCATGGTGGCGTCCAGTTTCTGTAACTCTCCGGCGGTGCCCTTGCTGCATTCCAAGGATCTGGTCAGCTGGAAGGTTATCAACTATGTCGTGGACAGACTGCCCTTCCCTTATTATGACCAGCCGATGCATGGCTGTGGGGCATGGGCGCCGTCCATTCGTTTCCACGACGGGACATATTATGTATTTATTCCCATGCCCGACGAGGGAATCTTTATGTGTAAGACGACTGACCCGTGGGGAAAGTGGAGTGAACCCGCCTATGTCAGAAAGGTTGTGGGCTGGATCGATCCCTGCCCCTTCTGGGATGACGACGGGAAAGCGTACATGGTGACGGCATTTGCCAGAAGCCGCATCGGCTTTAAGAGCATGCTGTATCTGTCGCCGATCGAGCCGGACTGCTCGGGAGTGCTGGACGACGGAAAATTCATCTATGACGGGCATGAGACGCAGCCGACGATTGAGGGACCGAAGCTCTATAAGAGAAATGGCTACTATTACATCTTTGCCCCGGCAGGAGGTGTGAAGCCGGGCTGGCAGACGGTGCTCCGGTCGAAGAATATCTATGGCCCTTACGAGGAAAGAATTGTGCTGCATCAGGGATCGACGCCGGTCAACGGACCTCATCAGGGCGCGTGGGTCGATACGCCGTCCGGAGAGGACTGGTTCCTGCATTTTCAGGATGTCGGCAATGCCGGGCGGATTATCCATTTACAGCCGATGCGCTGGGTGGACGACTGGCCGGTGATCGGCGTGAATGAGGAGGATGGCTGCGGCGAGCCGGTTCTGCGTTATCAAAAGCCGGATACCGGAGCAGTCTGCCCCGTGGATGCGCCGGAGGACAGCGATTTCTTTGAGGGTCAAAGGCTCGGACTGCAGTGGCAGTGGAATGCGAATTACCGGGAGGAATGGTACCGGCTGGGAGACGGCAGACTGACGCTTTACGCGCAGCCGGTGGATGCGGACAGGCAGCTCTGTGATGTCAGCAACCTCCTCCTGCAGAAGTGGCCTGCCCCGGAATTTGAGATTACGACCTGCCTGCACCTTGAAGGACTGGCAGAGGGTGATGTCGTGGGGATGGTCTCGCTGGGCGGCTGTTACACGGCGCTTGCCGTAAAAAGGCAGGCGGGCGGTCTCAGCTTACAGCAGAGGACGGGAAACTGGACAATGGCGGACGAGGTCAGGGAGGAGCTTGAAGTCTGGAAGCAGGAGCGGATCTGGCTTAAGATGAGGGTCGAGCGGTCGGAGGACATTTCCTTTGCGGTCAGCGCGGACGGCGAGAAGTACCGCAGCGTCGGAAGGACGACGAAGGCGACACCGGGGCGCTGGGTCGGCGTGAAAGCCGGGCTCTTTGCAATAAATGAGACGGGAGCGCACGGCGGCAGCGTGGCAGTGGACTTTTTTGTTTACTCAAAGCTGGAAGAAATGTAGTGAATTGTTTTCGGAATGAAAAAGACCACCCGCGCTAACGGCGGGTGGTCTCTTGATTCTTTATTCTTTTCTGGCAACAATCAGATAGCGGTGAATCGTACCCTCAATGGGCTTTCCGCTTTCGATGATTTCCTGCATTTTTAAAAGCTGGTAGAAGCATCTGTCAACCGAAAATCCGGGAAATTCCCATTCGATGATATGCGCAAACCATACGAACGCACCGACATCGTAAAACTTAATGGGGCGGTAGGCTTCCGCTTCTTCGATAATGTGAAAGCCGGCATCCGCAAATGCCTGCCTCTGTTCCCGTAGATTCAGATGTGGAAATGGTTTCTCTGTATCGGGAAGTACCATTTCAACCAGATCGCGGTCATTGTCGCCGCCGACCTGCTCGGTGATAAAAATTCCGCCCTTTTTCAACAGGCGGAACAATTCGTCCGCATTGAAATCGCCGTGCCGGTTGATAATGATGTCAAAGCTGGCAGGTTCAAAGGGAATATGTGCCGGATCATCACATGCTTTAAAATGGATTCCGAGTGGCGACAGTGTCTCTCTGCATAATTCCACATTCGGCGGATAGCCCTCTGTCGCTGCGGTGTTGCAATACGGGTGCTTCAAGGACAACAGGAATTCTCCGCCGCCGGTATCGTAATCCAGAAGCTGCATATTGTCAGTCAGATAACGTCCGATGATTCCGGCGTAATCCCACGGCAAATCCTGTTCTTCTTCATAACGTCCGCGGATGTGTGAAAAATCCCATCCGTGAATCTGTGCAACACGTTCTTCCTCTTTCCATATGGATATTAATTCTTCTCTATTCATTTTAACTGCATCCTTTCCCATTCATAAAAGTTTCTGATTTAAAAGTGAAGGATTCGGTGCAGTTCCTGACAACATCGTTTGAAACCTTACATTAATCTCGATACAATCTGCTGTCAGTTTTGAAACTGCACCGAGTAGTTAATTCGCTTTTGCATCTCTGACCTCCAATATCTGAAAGTGTCTGCTTATTATAACATGCGCAGGCACCATTCTCTGCTATTATGTGTTATCTTCTCTGGTAAGTATCGGCGGTCCAGCCTTTGGTGTCAGATTCTACCGTGATGGTATTTCCATCTGAGGAAAGTGTAACAATCAAAGGCTCGTACTTTGAAGAAAATGCACCGCCAAAATCAAGAGAAATACTATTCTCGTTTTCAGTCCAGGTTCCGGTTACTGAATCATTGTTCTTCTTATATTCTGCTGTGCCATCCTTGTTGATGGTAATAGTTACTTTATTTCCACTTGAACTTGTCCCTCCGTATGTACCTACCCATTTGCTTCCCTTATCTGAACCACATGCAGTCAACAACAGTGCAAGCATGCTGATTGCGATTAATACAAGACTCAATTTCTTTAACCCGTTTTTTCTCATGAGTTTATTCTTCTTTGTTTTTATATAGTTTAATTGCTGTCAATCATAAGTAGTGGAGGACATTCATCCATACATATTGACGATGTTATTATAGTCAATGCATCAGGCAGAGTCAATTATTAATATAGCTAATGTTGCTCGAAAATTGAAAAATTTCTTAAATATGAGGACTTGACAAATACCCATAGGGGGTATACTATGACACTGAAACCAAGATACCCCGGTAGGGTATTTGAAACATAACAAAAAATTTGTAATTACCTGACAGATCATAAGAAAGAAGGGATAGAAGAGAAATGGCGGGAAATACTGAAAATCAACAGAAAGAGTGCTGCTGTTGCAGGAAGAAGGCGACGCCGAGGGAGGAAAAGGAACTGAAGCAGCTGAAAAACCGTCTCAGCCGCATGATCGGACAGCTTAACGGTATCGGGAGAATGCTGGATGAGAACCGCTATTGCGGGGAGGTGCTGACGCAGGTTGCGGCGGTCGAGAGCGCTTTGCAGGCGTTCGGCTATGTGATTTTGCAGGAGCACATGGAGACCTGCGTCGTGGAGGAAATCCGCAGCGGCAATACTGCCGTGGTGGACGAGGCGGTCGAACTGATTAAGAAGCTCAAGTAAAAGAGCGGAAAGGAGAAGAAATGAAAGAGAGGTACCATATATCCGGCATGACCTGTTCCGCCTGCTCTTCCCATGTAGAGAAGGCAGCGAACAAGCTGGAGGGTGTGGAAATGGCTTCCGTCAATCTTCTGACGGAAACGATGGAAATTGAATATGACGAAAGCAAGGTGCAGCGCGACGGCATTATCCAGGCGGTGGAAAAGGCTGGGTACGGCGCGGAGCTGCTTGCGGCAGGAGGGCACACGCAGAGCGGTGCGCCCACTGACGGAGAAGCAGGGCAGACCGCCTATAAAAGCAAGGGCGCGGACAGAACCTCCGTGCAGCGGAAGGCGGAGAGAGAGGCGCACGCCATGAAATGGCGGCTCGGCATATCCATTGCGTTTCTGCTTCCGCTGATGTATGTGGCAATGTTCCATATGTATCACGAGTGGTTCGGACTGCCCATACCGCCGTTCGTGCATAGGTATCTGCACGGGACAGAAAATGCCATGACCTATGCCATGACGCAGTTCATTCTGCTTCTGCCAATCCTGTATGTCAACCGGAAATTCTTTTCCGTCGGGTTCAAGACGCTGGGGCATCTGGCGCCGAATATGGATAGTCTGATTGCGCTCGGTGCATCGGCAGCAATCGGGTACGGCATCTTTGCCATGTACAGGATCAGCTATGCGCTCGGACATGCCGATATGGCGGTCGTAGAGCAGTATTCGCATGACCTGTACTTTGAATCGGCTGGTATGATCCTGACGTTGATCACGGTCGGAAAGTATCTCGAGAGCCGTTCCAAGGGAAAGACCAGCGAGGCGATTACAAAGCTCATGGATCTGTCACCGAAGACGGCAATCCGCCTGACTGCGGACGGAAGAGAGGAGGAAATCCCGACAGAAGCTCTTCGGGCAGGAGATATATTTCTTGTCAAGCCCGGCAGCCTGATTCCTGTGGACGGAACGGTGCTGGAGGGAACTTCCAGTGTCGACGAGGCGGCAATCACGGGTGAGAGCATCCCGGTCGAAAAGCAGCCGGGGACAAAGGTTGTCTCGGCAACGGTCAACAAGGCGGGCTTCTTAAAATGCAGTGCGGACCGGGTCGGGGAGGACACGACGCTGTCTCAGATCGTCCGGCTGATGGAGGAGGCAAGCGCCAGCAAGGCGCCGATCGCCCAGCTCGCGGACAAGGTTGCCGGTGTGTTCGTTCCCATCGTCATGGGAATTGCGCTTGTCACGCTGGCAGTGTGGTTACTTGCGGGGGCAGGGGCAGAGTTCGCCATTTCCTCGGCGATCGCAGTGCTTGTCATCTCCTGTCCCTGTGCGCTGGGGTTGGCGACACCGGTTGCCATCATGGTCGGAACCGGTGTGGGCGCGAGCCATGGTATTCTCATCAAATCCGGCGAGGCGCTCCAGCGGGCGAAGGAGGTTGATACCGTTGTTCTGGACAAGACGGGAACCATTACCTCCGGGCAGCTCCATGTGACTCAGATCGGATGCTATGTATCGGATATGACGCTGGATACTCTGGCAGGTATTGCAGCGGCGTTGGAGAAAAAGAGTGAGCATCCGTTGGCGGAGGCAGTGGTAGAATATGCGCAGAGAATGCAGCTGAAACTGCCGGAAATAAAAGATTTTCAGGCTGTGTTTGGGAGAGGAGTAGAGGGGACGCTGGCAGATGGAAAGGCGGAAGCCGGTACGCAAAGCGGTAGGCTGAGCAGCCCGGTGAAGGCCGGCACCCGTTTCCGGGTCGGAAACAGAGCTTATCTGGAGGAAAATGGCGTGAAGATTCCGGAGGAGGTGCTGGAAGGGCTGGAGCAGATTGCGGCAGAAGGAAAAACACCGCTTCTTGTGGCAGCAGAGGGCAGACTGTTAGGCAGCATTGCGGTGGCGGATACGGTGAAGCCCGGCGCTTCCGTGGCAATTAATCAGTTGCGGAAACTGGGAATCCACGTTGTGATGCTGACCGGAGATAATAAGCGAACCGCTGAGGCGGTACGGGAGGAGCTTGGTATCGAGGAAGCGGTTGCGGAGGTGCTGCCGCAGGATAAGGAGAAGAAGATACGCGAACTGCAGGCGGCAGGCAGAAAGGTCGCCATGGTCGGGGATGGCATCAACGATGCCCCTGCATTGGCGGCAGCCGATGTCGGGATGGCGATCGGAGCGGGTACGGATGTAGCGCTGGAGAGCGCGGATATTGTCCTGATGAAGAGCGATCTGCGGGATGCCGTGACAGCGGTGCGGCTCAGCCGTGCGGTCATCCGCAACATCAAACAGAACCTGTTCTGGGCATTTTTCTACAACGCGATCGGTATTCCGCTGGCGGCGGGCGTGTGGTATCCGCTGTTCCAGATTAAGCTGAACCCGATGTTCGGGGCGGCGGCGATGAGCCTAAGCAGTATTTTTGTCGTGGGAAATGCGCTGCGGCTGAGAGGCTTCCGCGCCGGAAAGGAGACACCTGAACGGAAGAACACGGAGCCCGGGACAGCACCGGCAAATTGCACTGATGCAGGATGTAACAAAATTTCAAATACAGAGGGAAGCGCAGAGGACGCTTCGGAATGGAGGAAAAAGATGACTAAGGTAATGACAATCGAGGGAATGATGTGCGGACACTGCACAGGACGGGTACAGAAGGCGTTGGAGGCGCTTGAAGGCGTCGGCTCCGTGACCATGAGTCTGGAAAACAAGACGGCGACTGTGGAGCTTGCCGCGGAGATCGAGGATGAAAAGCTGACGGCAGCGGTTGTGGATGCCGGCTACGAAGTAAAAGAAATCAAGTGATGACTTTACATCTTTTTTATAGAAGTTTATACTTTATTTATTGATTTCTTTCTATAGTGTGTTATATTAGTTATAGAACAGATAAAAAGTAAATATCAGAACACAGAGAATTTAACCGGCGGGCAGGAGCGGTAAGCTGTTGTCCGCCGGGATATGTGCATTCTGAGAGGGAGGTAAGTATGAACATACAGAAATTTACACAGAAGTCCATGCAGGCTGTAGAAGGCTGCGAGAAGCTTGCCTACGAATACGGTAATCAGGAGATCGAACAGGAGCACCTGCTGTACAGTCTTTTGAAGCTGGATGACAGTCTGATCTTAAAGCTGATAGAAAAGATGGAAATTCAGAAGGAGCATTTTGTCAACCGCGTGGAGCAGGCTTTGAACAAGCGCCCTAAGGTGCAGGGCGGAAAGGTCTATGTCGGTGAGATGCTGAACAAGGTGCTGGTCAATGCCGAGGACGAGGCAAAGGCGCTCGGGGATGAATATGTGTCCGTGGAGCACCTGTTCTTAGCAATGATCAAGAATCCCAACCGTGAGATCGCGCAGATCTGGAAGGAATACGGGATCACGAGGGAGAGATTTTTACAGGCGCTGTCAACCGTCCGCGGCAATCAGCGGGTGACCAGTGACAACCCGGAGGCAACCTATGACACGCTGGAGAAATACGGTCAGGATCTTGTGGAGAAGGCGAGAAACCAGAAGCTTGATCCCGTGATCGGCAGGGATACGGAGATTCGTAATGTGATCCGTATTCTGTCCAGAAAGACAAAGAACAACCCTGTGCTGATCGGTGAACCCGGCGTCGGTAAAACAGCCGTTGTCGAGGGACTGGCTCAGCGTATCGTCAGAGGCGACGTGCCGCAGGGCTTGAAGGACAAGAAGATTTTTGCACTGGATATGGGAGCACTGGTTGCCGGTGCAAAATACAGAGGTGAGTTCGAGGAACGTCTGAAGGCGGTGTTGGACGATGTCAAGAACAGCGACGGACAGATCATTCTGTTCATCGACGAGCTGCACACCATTGTCGGCGCGGGCAAGTCGGACGGCGCACTGGATGCGGGCAATATGCTCAAGCCCATGCTGGCGAGGGGCGAGCTCCACTGTATCGGTGCGACCACGCTCGATGAATACAGACAGTATATCGAGAAGGATGCGGCACTGGAGAGACGTTTCCAGCCGGTTATGGTGGATGAGCCGACCGTGGAGGACACGATTTCAATCCTGAGAGGCTTGAAGGAGCGTTACGAGGTTTACCATGGCGTTAAGATTATGGACAATGCCTTAGTCAGCGCAGCAGTGCTGTCCAACCGTTATATTTCGGACAGATTCCTGCCGGATAAGGCGATTGACCTTGTGGACGAGGCATGTGCGCTGATCAAGACGGAACTGGATTCCATGCCCACGGAGTTGGATGAACTGCAGAGGAAGATTATGCAGATGGAGATTGAGGAGGCAGCCTTGAAGAAGGAGGATGACCGCCTCAGTCAGGAACGTCTGGCTGATCTGCAGAAGGAGCTTGCAGAGCTGAAGGACGACTTTGCAAACCAGAAGGCACAGTGGGACAATGAAAAGGCATCTGTCGAGAAGCTTTCCAAGCTGCGTGAGGAAATCGATGCGGTCAACAACGAGATCCAGATCGCACAGCGTGAGGGAAATCTTGAGAAGGCGGCGGAGCTTTCCTACGGCAAACTGCCTAGCCTGAAGAAACAGCTGGAGCAGGAGGAAGAGACCGTCGGCTCCAATGACATGAAGCTGGTTCACGAGAAGGTTTCCGACGAGGAGATCGCGCGTATCGTGTCCCGCTGGACCGGCATTCCGGTGGCAAAGCTGACGGAGAGCGAAAGAAATAAGACGCTGCATCTGGACGAGGAGCTTCATAAGAGAGTGGTCGGTCAGGATGAGGGTGTCACCAAGGTCACGGAGGCAATTATCCGCTCCAAGGCGGGCATCAAGGATCCCAGCAAGCCGATCGGCTCGTTCCTGTTCCTCGGACCTACCGGTGTAGGTAAGACGGAGCTGGCGAAATCGCTGGCAGCAGCGCTGTTCGACGATGAAAATAATATGGTCAGAATTGATATGAGTGAATACATGGAGAAATATTCGGTCTCCAGACTCATCGGAGCGCCTCCCGGATATGTGGGTTATGAAGAGGGCGGTCAGCTGACCGAGGCGGTGAGAAGAAAGCCCTACAGCGTTGTGCTGTTCGATGAAATCGAGAAGGCTCACCCGGATGTGTTCAATGTGCTGCTGCAGGTGCTTGACGACGGACGTATCACAGATTCACAGGGACGTACCGTGGACTTCAAGAATACGATTCTGATCATGACCTCCAATATCGGCGCAAACTATCTGCTGGACGGCATCGATGCCAACGGTGAGATCAGCGAGGAGGCCGAGAAGGCTGTCATGAACGACCTGCGGGCGCACTTCCGTCCTGAGTTCCTGAACAGGCTGGATGAGACGATTCTCTTCAAGCCCCTGACAAAGGACAATATCGGCGGCATCGTCAGACTGATTATCAAGGATCTGGACAAGAGACTGGAGGATCGTGATCTGAGCATTGAACTGACAGACGCAGCAATGCAGTTTATCGTGGACAATGCCTACGATCCGGTATACGGCGCTAGACCGTTGAAGCGTTATATCCAGAAGTATGTGGAGACAATGACGGCGAAGCTGATTCTCGAAGATAAGGTTGACAGCGGAGATGTCGTTGTAATCGATGTGAAAGACGGTGCGCTGACTGCCGGCGTGAAGAAGGAGAAAGGCGAATGATACCAAAGGATCCGGTAATGCTTTTGAGCTTTATCAATCTGAAACTGAGAGACTTTTACAGTAGTCTTGACGCGCTCTGCGATGATCTTGATGTGGACGCAGTGGAGATCACAGACAGTCTCGCGGGAATCGATTATCACTATGACGCACAGCGAAACCAGTTCGTATAGGCGGAGGAAGCGGAGCATTGAACAGAAGGCAAAGGGGACTTCGCTGTCAGATCTGTACGGGCTGCGGGCTATGTCCCGGTGTGGCGGCTGCGGGCAGCACCGCCGGTAAAATGCATATATTGACGGAGAATCCGTTTACAGAGAGCCAGCCGCTTCCTGAGGGAAAGCGACTGGCTGTTGCTGATATCGGAACAACCACGATTGCAATGCTTTTATATGCCGCAGACGGCACGGTATGTGACCGGTATGTGGCGGTTAATCCGCAGACAAAGTACGGTGCGGATGTGATTTCGAGGATTCGGGCGGCGGAGGATAAAGCCGTTGCGGAGGAATTGCAGCGGCTGGTGAAGCAGGTTCTGGAAAGCGGTCTGCAGCGCTTTTGCAGTCATCTGGCGCCGGAGGAGAAGCTGCTGCTTGTGCTTGCGGCGAATACGACGGAAACATATTTATTGATGGGTTGGGACACATCCGAGCTTGGATGTGCCCCTTTTCGTGTTTCTCACAGAGAGGCGGTCAGTACGGCGGAGACATTTGTTTTTCCTGCGCTGTCCGCCTTTGTCGGGGGAGATATCACGGCGGACATTTATGCCTGCGGCATGGCGGAGAAGCCGGAGATTACGCTGCTGATCGATCTCGGAACCAACGGTGAGATTGCGCTGGGAAACAATGGGAGAAGGATCGCATGCTCCACAGCGGCAGGCCCCGCCTTTGAGGGCGGTGTGAACAGGGGAATATGGGGAGCGGACATGATAAGTCTTCTCGCCACACTGCGCAGGGAAGGGATTCTGGACGAGAACGGTCTTCTCGGGGAGCCTTACTTTGAGCAGGGTATCCGCATCGGCAATGTCCGCGTGACGCAGGAGGCGGTGCGCGCCGTGCAGCTTGCAAAGGCGGCAATAGCGGCAGGCATCACGGTTCTGCTGGAAAAATACGGCATCCGTGAGGAGCAGGTCAGCCGTGTCATTCTGGCGGGAGGCTTTGGCTATTACCTGAAACCGGAGGATGCTGCGGAGATCGGGCTGCTTCCCGAGCACCTTGCGGGGAAGGCTGTGCCGGGCGGAAATCTGGTGCTTGCCGGTGCGAGAAGAGCAGGCGGGAAATTGCTGACAGGGGAAAGCCTGTTGCTGGAGCGGGAGCTGCGGGAGCTACAGTCCGGCACTGAGCTGGTCAATCTCGCCGGGGAGCCGGAGTTTGCAGGACTGTATATTGAAGGAATGGCTTTGAGGCGGCGGTGAGCGTCAGCAAAAGAACGGATAAGGAATGCATCAATCCCTTATCCGTTCATATATTATAGGGAAGATAGAGAAGTCGGGACAGGGCTATGAGGAAAATGGCAACAGCATTTTTGGTCTTTGATATTATGGCGGGATTGCTGTTTTTGGGGGTGTGCGAGAGCCGGGGGCAGCTGATCACGGTGGATGGGGCGGCAGAAATAGAAGCGGACAAGGAGCCTGAGGCGGAAGCGGAAATTCGCAAGATTGCGATCACCTTCGACGATGGCCCACACCCGTCCTACACGGCACAGCTTCTGGATGGCCTGAAGGAGAGAGGAATCCACGCTACCTTTTTTGTGACAGGAGAGCATGCCGAGGCAAATCCGGAAATCATAAAGCGTATGCAGGAGGAGGGACATCTGATCGGCAACCACACCTACAGTCATATTCAACTCACGGAGAAAAACCGGGAGATATTCAGGGAAGAACTGATACGGACGAATGAGATCATCGAGGAAATCACAGGGGAGGAGGTACAGTATGTACGTCCTCCTTATGGTTCGTGGGACAAAAGCTTTGAGAAGGAATTGAACATGTTTCCGGTGCTCTGGAATGTTGATCCGCTTGACTGGTGTTCAAAAAATGTCGCCTGCATTACCAGGAAGATCGTCAGCAAAGCTGAGGAGAATGACATCATTCTGATGCATGATTATTACGAAACCTCCGTGACTGCGGCGCTGCGCGCGATCGATGAACTGATGGAGGAAGGCTATACCTTTGTGACGGTGGAGGAAATTCTGTTTGACTAAAAAGAGGCATGTCGTTTCGTGCGGAATTATGGTCGATTCGTGCAAAGTCTATTGTAAGGGGAGAATTTTTACGCTATAATTTTACTTGCCGATAACTTTTGTCTTCTCAAAGACAGAAAAATATGTTACAATTTGTAAAATATGGCAAAAAACTGTTTCTAAAAATCTACCAAAAATATGAGCACATGAGGAAGGCAAATATGAATAATAACCAAATCTATCCGTTTGAACGAAATCGTTATTACCCCGGAAAAATGCTGACAAGTGCTGATTTTCAGGCCGAGCAGAACTATTTTAATAACAAGAGAAGATTCCTGAATAATATGATGTATGGGGCGGGAATTATCTGCGGATGCGGAGTGTTCAGTCTCGATGATCTTTCGCTTCTCGTGGAGAGCGGTGCGGCGATAGACGGACTCGGAAGGGAAATTGTCATTGAGTCTTCCGTGGTGAAAAAGCTGTCTTCCATTGAGGGCTTTGACCAGCTGAGGACAAACCGGGCAAGTCTCTGCCTCCGCTATCAGGAGAAGGATGTACATACTGTCTATGCCCTGAACAGCCAGAATGCTGACAAGGAATACGAATTTAACCGTATCAGCGAGGAATATCAGCTGTTTTTGATGGACAGCGCGGATGCAGAGGGTGGCTTTGAACTGGAATCCGAATTTCTGGTGAAGGGAACGCTGCTGGAGACGGAGGATTATCTCGTCGAGGCAATCCTTCCGGCAACCGTCTGCAGGGGAAAGCAGGTGAGGGTGCTTGCGAAGGTACAGAAGCTGTCTGCGGATAAAAAGACGCTCGCTTATCACGGCATTCTCCAGACACCGGCATTCCGCGCACAGGACGGTGGACATGAGATAGAGATTGCACTCACGGACATTGCGTTGGAGCAGGGCGAGTCGGTGATGCAGGAATACTGGATGATGGTTCAGGACGTTTCTCTGGTGGATACCGATGTCGTGCTGAAGAGTGACAGCGCTTACGCAACGGTAAACGGAGCGGAGGCACCGGTGATGTCTGCACTTTCCCTGAAGGTGATGATCGGGGATCTGACACCGAGAGAGCTTGTGAACCGCGAGATCGGACGTGTCAGCCTTGAGATGCAGAGCATGAGCGGCGTGGAGGACTATATCCGGCTGGCAGATCTGAAGCTGGTGCGCACGGACAGCGCGTATCTGATTGAGGAAGTCATAGAGAATCATGTTAAAAAATATATTGCTTCGCCTGCGCAGCACGCAAAGAGACACGAGTATCTGTCGTACTTCCTGCGTGAGAACGAACTGGAAAGCGTGCAGAAGAACGGCGAGACGGGAATGACCAAAGTCCAGAGCACGGACAGGGATGTCAGTGCGGAGCCGCAGATTGCGACCGGAACCTTGGAGATTCCTCTCGGAAATGCAGCGAAGAAGGGTGATGTCTGCTACTCGGGCGAGATCATCCATGGACTTGGAAAGGGAAATGTATACGTAGACATCGGTTATGAGTACATAGCGGAGGACGCAGCGCTCGGTGTCGGCGCAAAGAATACCATTTACGGAAATCCGGAGCTGTTTGAGAACACCTCCAGAACGAATGTCAACGTGGAGACGGCTGTGAAGGTGATGAATGACAAGGGCAGCTTTATGGTGGCTGCAAAGCTGCTCCAGAATGTCGACTATCTCGTGCTGACATACCGCTGGGTGGCAATGAAATTCCCGGCAGGCAACGATCTCGGACTGAAAGAGGACTACAGTGACAGAAGCATTGCGGCTGTGACTCCGACCGTGGTTCTCGGAGCGAAGGAGAGCTATTACTTTGAAGTAAAGTGTACCAATATGGACAGCTATACCATCGCCTATGAACTGACAGAGCCGGGCAGCGGTGAGATCACGGCGGAGGGCGTTTATACAGCACCCAGCAAGGAAGGCGTTTACGAGATCAGAATTTACTGCGTGGATATGCCTGTGATCTGTACCTATGCTTATGCAATCGTCAAGAAGAAGGCGGCGGATGATACGGATAAAAAGTAATCTTAGGCAGATAAGGAGTACGCATAACCGAGATGAATTATGAATCCCATGGAATGCAACTGAATACTGTTCGTATTGTGCGGAAAAATGCGGCGAATGATGTGCTTGTCTGCAGGGATTTGAATTCGGATGCGGGCAGCCTGTATACGTTGTTACTGATTAAGGATCACAAGATTGTCAAGCAGGTTCTCGAGGCCTTTGAGCACAGCGGAGAGGACAGAAAGAGAGCCTGCGTGGCAAGCTTTTCATGGAACGGCGATTTCTGCATGGTTTTTCCTTATAAAACAGAACGTCCGCTGACGGCGTTTTATGCGGGAGACCGTTTCCCTCTTTCAAAGTGTGAGGACATCTGCATCCATCTGATTCTCGCGTGCATGATGGAGGGGGTTCCCTATCCCCTGCTTTACCTTATGCTACAGCAGAATCAGATACACTTGGCGAAGGACGATTCCATTTTCCTGAGCTATCAGGTAGACCTTGCAGAGATTGATCCGAAGATTACAGAGAAGGAATGTGCCGTACAGTGTGCCAGAATACTGCTTGCGCTTTTAAGACCGAAGGCACCTCAGAAAGCGGTAAGCTATACGCTACTGAAAAAGAAAATAGAGAAAAGAAGCTACAGCGAATTTAGCGAGTTATATAAGGACATCAGAATTGCTGCGGTCTCAAAGGAAAAGAGAGGAATTCGCGCCAGATTGTCTGCCTGGATAACGGCATACAGGGACACACTGTTTCGGATTCTTCTTATTATATGCGTCTTTCTGGCACTGACCGTAGCGGTGACATTTCTGGCACAGTTGATTTTCGGTGATGCGCCATGGCTGCGCCTGTTTACAAACAGTTTTAGGGTGATCGGTACAGAGAATCTGAGATACAAATAGACATTGGAGATTTTAGATATATGAAGAAAAAAGTAGGTGTTATCATCAACTGCATCTGGATCGCAATGCTATTAATCATCGGCATTACGGACTGTACCCTTGGCTACCGAAATCCGACAGGATATGCGTCAGATACACATATGGCACAGACGGAATCGGCTCTGTATGCTACAGACAATTCGGATGGAGCATCAAAGCTGTACCGTATCGATACAAAGGGCAATGTGACTGCAATCGTGGAAGCGGCCGGCGCCACAGAGGGGTATCGGTGCGCCGGCATCCTTGCAGGACAGAATCTGTCGGTTCTGATGGAAGGGCAGTATACAGAGGACGGCGTGTCAAAAAGCCAGTATCGGATTGCGGAGTATACGCAGGAGCTTGCGTGGATTTCACACAGTGCACCGATCCGGTTTGAAGGAGACGGCAGGCTGACGGGGTTCAGTGCTGATGACGGAGGCTATTATCTGACTGTTGTGGACGGAAACGGCACAACTGCATCTGTATACCGTGTGCCGAAGGAAGAAAGTGGGAAGACAGCAGAGGATGGCGGTACGCTGGAGCCGATGAGTGCCGAAGAGGTCACCATGGTGGCAGCGTCGGAGGGAAGGACGATTTTACAGGCGAGATACCAGAGGGGAAAGATGCTCCTTTATCTGGATGATGGCTCAGGAGCGGAATATTTCGCACAGGATGCAGAGAACATCGGGCAGTTCCTTGACAGACACTATACGGTAAAGCAGTACCTTGGCAGTCATATGGAGCTGGTGTTCCGGTATGTGATTATCCTGTTTGCGGGCCTTCTGGTTCTGGTTATCGCAGAGAGCATGCTGCAGAAAAAGAACCGGATGATCTGCATGATTGCGGCGATGGAGGCAGTGCTGCTGATTCTTGTCGCGGGCAATGTCCTGTTCGTCTTCCGCATGGATTACAGGAAAGAGGCGGATAAATGCAGGGAGCTGTCGGAGGTGTATCTGAAAGGAATGGCTGACAATGATGCTTTCCAGATGGCGATTCCGACAGATATGGAGGAGTATTATACCTCGGAGGCTTATTATAAACAGTTTTATGAGATGAGAAAGCTTGTCTACGGAAATGGTGTATCTGCCTATTTCCGGGAGGCTTGTCTGGTTCGGGCAGGCGATGGGACGATACTTGCAGGTACGGGTATCTGGAACGGACGCCCGATCGCGGAACTTTATACGGATGCGGCGCAGCAGCTGGCTACCCGCGCAGTCAATGAAGAGAAATACCAGTCGGCAGAGGTGAAAAGCGGGGATAGGAGCTATTTCCTCGGATGTATGCCTGCGGTGCAGGATGGCTATGTGCTGATTGGCGTTCTCTCGACGAAGTTTGATCTCTATGAATGGAGAGAGGTTCTGGTCAGGGACGGGCTGATCGGATTGGGGGCTTATGTGATCCTCAGTGCGCTGGGCATCGGCTTCCTGACTGCTCAGTCCAGAGACATCGGCAAGCTCAGAAAGGTGATGCTCCGCGTTGCTGGTGGCAGTCAGGATATCAAACGCCCGGATGTGCATGGCAAAGACATGGAGAGCATGTGGAACAGCATCAATGAGACGGATAAGACTCTTAAGAAAATGAATTACAGTAAGCTCCAGATTTTTGAGGCTTATTACCGGTTCGCGCCGAAGGAAATTGAAAAGCTTCTGGAAAAAAATTCTATTATGGAAGTGGCGAGCGGCGACGAGAGAAAGCTTGCGGGCAGTATGGCGATTGTTGAGGTCGATCCCGCGGGAAAGGATGCAACGCTTGCAAACCGCAACCGTTTTCTGGAGGTACTTGAGAGGAGGCAACGCGAGCAGGGGGGAATCACGGTATCGAGCGACGCGAGATTGTCCGTGTTGAAGCTGCTGTTTCCCTCTGCAAAAGGAGATACCGTTCAGTTCGCTGTCGACCTGATCCGGGACTTCCCGGAAAACCAGTGTCAGAGCGGAATACCGGCAGCGGTCTTCCTGTTCCGTTCGCAGTTTATCTATGGAGTTGCGGGGACTGATACCCAGTGCTTTCCGTTTCTGGATACCAGAGATGAATTTCATCAGGACGAATATGCTGCATGGCTCGGAAAGCTTGGGCTTCGCGTTGTCGTGACAGAGGACGTTGTACAGAGCGGATGTCAGGATAAGGATACCCGTTATCTTGGGTATGTGAGTGCAAATGGCGGCAGGGTGAAGCTGTATGAGGTGCTGGACGCGTGCCCGAACAGGGAGCGCGTGGCAAAGCTTCAGACGAAAGAGAAATTTGAACAGGCGTTGCAGCTGTTCTATCAATATGACTTTTATCTGGCGAGAAGCACCTTCTCAGAGCTTCTGCGGGAGTTGCCGGAGGATCGGATTGCAAAGTGGTATCTGTTTGCCTGTGAGAAGCATCTGAATGAGGCGCACGGCGAAGCTGTCGATTGTGGATTGCATTATGATTAGAGGATGAAGCTTTATGAAAAGCAATAACATTTTTCAGGTTTTATGGGCGTCGCTGACGGCGAAGATAACACCTATATTTACCAAAATCAAATTATGGACCAGCTGGAGCTTCATTAAAACAAGAGTCGTTGCGGGGATTCGGGGCTTTTTCTCACGGATTTTTAATGTCAGACCGAGAGACAAGAAGGATTATTACGAGGTTTTCGGCTGGCTGGTCAGCAAACGGCTTGCCTTTGCGATAGCAGTTGTGATAACGACCCTGAGTCTCATCTATCTGGTCAATCTGAATCTGATCAAGGGAATCAGTACCAGTGGGACAGAAATCAAGAAGTACAGCTACGATTCGCTGCTTCTGCGCTTTGCGGAGGGGCGCGTACAGATTACCGGTGAAGGCGGTTATCTGGCCTATGAGGGCGATGTGGAGAAAGGGTATGTAACAGGAAGCGGTCAGCTTTACAACCGGGACGGGGTCATGGTGTATCAGGGGCAGTTTGAAAAGAACTGTTATGAGGGAACAGGCACGCAGTATTACGATGATGGTGTTATGCACTATCAGGGACAGTTCAGCAATAACCTGTATGAGGGAATTGGAAAACTGTACAGGGACAACGGCTCTCTCTGGTATAACGGCGGATTTTCGCAGGGAATGAAAGAGGGAGAGGGAGCTCTGTATGACGGAAGTAACAATCTGGTCTTTCAGGGGAATTTCTCGAAGGATCAGATTGTTTACAGCGATTTCCTCGGCAAGACGACCTCGGAGGCGTCGAAGGCATATACCGGCAGACGCGATCTGTATGAGGATGACGAAAATTTTGTGGTTGTCATGAAGGACATTGATGCGGTTTATGCGGGTATGCAGAATACCAACGCACTCGATGGCTCGATCAAGGTGGAAACAGTCTATGTGCTGAAAGACAGCTTTTCTGTCGGAACGGAATCGCTCCGCACGGTGGAAGAACTGAAAGAGTATTTCGGTTCGGAAAACTATGAGGGGCAGTCGCTGATCACAATGCCGGAGGCAGTGTGCAGCAGCCAGCTTTCCGGCGGTATGTCAGCGGGAGTTGCAACCCAGCGTATCTATGATGATTATTACCAGGTGACAGATTATGACGGGGATCAGGAGGTATATCTCTATTCCTTTGAGAAAAGCGGTCTGATCTACACCTTTGTGAGTCATGAACAGCAGGGAACATTTTCTTATTACAGTATTACGGAGGCAGAAGGAGGAGCCTGATGAAGAAAACCGGACTGACAGGGATCAAAAACAGAACAGTGACGCTCCTTCTGGCAGTCTGTGTACTCTTTTCGGCGGGCTGGGGTCTGTCGCCCATGGAGTGTGTGGCGGCGGGAGCGAAGACCCTGACACTCGCACAGGCAAAAAAACTTGCGGTGGCAAACAGTGACTCCTACGAGAAGGTAGAGAGCCAGCTTGCAGTAAAACAGGCATCCCTCAGCCAGGCATACCGGTCGATCAGGGAGAAGCAGAAGAATATGTCCACCTTCCGGTGGTCGCCCCTTCTGTCCTTCAAGTTTCCTACGAAGCCGGATCTGTCGGAGGCATATGAGTTCCAGTTCAAACCGATTGAAATTCAGAGCGAGATAGATTCATTGAAGCATCAGCTGACAGATGTTGTACTGGAGGAGTATGAGAAGGTCAGCACACTGTTTGTGGATGCCGTGGTACTGGATGAATCGATAAGCTTTAATGAAAAGCGTCTGGCTGTATTTGAAGAACAGCTTGTCAAGGACAAGGCAAAGCTGAAGCTCGGCGAAGCAAGCCAGAACGATATTGACATTCTGAATACCAATATTACGTCCCTGCAGAATAAGATAGCCACTGACAGACGCTCCTATGAGCAGAGCAAGAAAAAGCTGTCGGATGCGATCGGCATGGATGTGACGACGGGCTACAGCTTTGAGAACCCCTTTGTGTCCGCGGAGATCGTGCGGACACAGCTGCAGGATCTGACCCAGTATACACTGGATCATGACCAGAGCTACTATGATGTGTGCATGGCCGAGAACACGGCGCTGATCAGTCTCCGTACCAACTATAACCTGATGAACGGGCAGTACGGAAGCAAGATGAATTATATTTCGGGCTATGTGAATCAGGTGTATGCGGGAACCAAGGTGAATAAAAAAGCATTTAAGAGTGCATATGAGACTTTTTTGCAGAAGATAGATGAACCATGGCAGGGAAAGAAGAAAATATTATTTATCAGAATTCCAAAGGAATGGTTCAAGGGAGCGATCTCCGGCATCCGCTATGTGGAGGATGAGCCATATGCCCTGTATGAGTCGGCTCTGGAGTATGAGGATGCACGGCTGGAGCGAGAGAATGCACAGAAGGATCTGACGGATCAGGTGGCGGATACCTTTGAAAATTATGTCTCCCTGCGCAATGCCTACCTCGCAGCGGTCGAGGCGGTGAACAAGGCGGAGAAATCGCTGACAGCCGCTGAGAGCCTGAATAAGCTGGGAGAACTGACAAACGAGGAGTTTACCACAGAGAAAGAGGACTACGAGGAACTGCAGAATGAGATGTTTTCTGCATTAGCCGATTACACCAAGGCGTTGTATTCCTTTGACCGCCTTACCTGCGGCGGCGTTTCCGCCCTGCTTGAGGATGCCGGTGCAGACCTGAATGCGGGAGGCGAAGGCAACAGCTACGTCGAGGCGGAGTATGAAGGCGGCGCATACTATTATATGGAATCAATCATTGAGCAGGAGCAGTTCAGACTGAATGTCTATATCCCGGATGATTTCAGCGTTGAGGTCACACACTTTGAACTCTGGTGCGACGGAAAGCAGATCGGGGAGAGGACGGCAATCGATAAGAGCATCCGCCATCTGGCACTCACGACGGAGAGCATCGATAAGGCATTTATCCGCTTCTATAATGATACAGAATTTGTCGATGACTGCGAGATCGATCCGTCCCAGCAGAGCGGGGAACTGCAGATTGTCACGGGCTACACGGCAACCGGCGACAGCAGGGACAGGGAGCTCGGAGAGTATTCGCTCACGGTCAACGCTACTACAGGAATTGTAACAGTGGAGCTATCTCCGCAGAAGGACAAAGAGATCGCATACTACAGGATCAGCACCTCTGACGGAGTGTACCTGACGGGAGACAGCTATTACAGTATTGAGAAGGGCTTCCGGTATTTGAGCATTCTGGAGAACGGCATTGCCGATCTGAACATTGAGTTTTATGATGCGTCAAAGAATAAGATCTTTGATGGATATTTTGAGACTGCGGGCAATAAGCTTATGGAAAACAGCGGGGAAGAGTGAAAGCCGGCAGGTTACTGAAAGGCATGGTGATGAGTATGAAGAAAGGGAAAAAGAAGGGCCTTAGAATATTCGCCGGATTTCTGGCGGTGCTGCTGGGCGTTATGAGCTGGCTGGAATACAGCCGTATCGATGCCTACGCGGTGCTGGATGAGTCAACGGCCGTAAGATACAGTGTCTTTTCAAGCAGGAATACGGTGGAAAACGGCACTCTGTTCATCGGAACCTATCTGATTCATATGTCTGCCATGACGGATGAACTGTATGAAAAGGCGCAGAAGAGCGCTGAGGATTCCGGACAGTATAATGTTTACTATAAATCGGAGCTGGCAAACGGCGATTGGTTTGATATTTCATCCGCCGAGGGACTGGCGGACATCACGGAAGCCGCAGAGCCGGTGGAAGCTGCGGAACTGGCTGATCTCTGGGTGACTTTCTATGCGGGAGCGGATGGTATCGTGCGCAGTGCGACGAACAGTGCAGCGGTCTGCATCTTTGACCAGCCCTCGCCCTATGATCTGTACCGGCTTTCGGAGCTGGAAGCGCTGCGGAACCAGTATGACAATACCTACACCTCAGAGACGGAGGGAGTAAGCCGGTATTTTCATGATCAGCTCTGGTATTTCTTCGGACTGAACCTCAGAAATGCAGTGACGGATGAGTGCGACCGACAGATTAATCTCTTGCAGGGAGTCTACAACAGTCTACAGCAGCAGGAAAAGAGCGAACAGGCGGAGATCCTGTATGCATTGATGGGAAAAATCGATGCGAAGCGCCGGGCAGAAGTCTTCTATCAGCTGATGGAGGCGGAGGACAGCAGACTGAATCAGCTGCAGTCAATTCTGGGCGGCTCAGCCTACAATAAGGACAACTACAATGGCGAACAGTTCGTGGCGAGCGCGGATCTGTCGGATGCGGTTGGAACAGCGATGGAGAGCTGCGAATCAAGCTATATCACACACAGCGGCAACCAGATCGCAAACGATGGCACGGTTCTCGGAGAGGCGGAGTATACGCTGAGCATGAGCATTTTGCAGAAGGCGGAGAGCGGGAATGCCAATCTGGAAACCGAACTGCAGAAATTAAAAAATCTCTACAGTATCAAGGATTCGCTGATCAAGGATAAAGACGCTGAGCTGTCCCTTCTCGAATGGGAGCTGATCCCTGAGGCGGAGAAAAGACTGCAGAAAGCATTTTCTTCCGGGGCAGGGCAGGAATATAAGGCAGCGGTTGCACAGGGAAAGAGCAAGGCGGCATGTGAGAAGCTGCTGACACTCCAGAAGACGGAGCAGGATAAGATTTCCAATGAATACCAGTTCCTGATTAAGGCAAAGACAGAGCGCATGGGCAGTCAGGCAGCGGCGGACTACCTGTTTGACAAGATAGAGGAAGCGGGAAATTATTACAACAACATAAAGGATGATGCCTACGCGCAAAATGCGCAGGCGGGAGTAGATGCCTGTCTGCTGGAGCTTCAGCAGCTGGCGCAGAGTGTGATCGACGGTGACAGCAGCATGCGCTCCACACTTTCCGGTCTGGAGAGCGATAAGGAGGACATACAGACACTCAGGGATGCAGCGTTAGACCAGAACGATCTGGCGCTTGCAAAGAAATATGACGCGATGCTGGACGCGATCGATGTGGAGATCGCGGCAGAGGAGAAGCGCCTGTCCGACCAGTTGGCCAGCGGCTCCGCAGTGGAGCGGGCGAAGGCGATGACACAGCTTGGGGAAAAGACACAGGCTGCAAACATTGCGAAGATCCAGAATAATGCGAAGAAAAAGCTGGCAGAGGGCGATATGAGCGGCATTGCCGAAGCGGTAGATGCACTGGCGGCGTTGGGAGCGGAGGATGCGCTGAAGGATCTGGTTTCGGGGCTCGGTACAGATGCCACGGACGCTGTCAGAAATGCATTGAACTCTGCGCTGAAGCAGGTACAGGAAAGCGGAAGTGGAAGCACAGGTGACGGAAGCGGAACAGGAAGTGGAAGCACAGGTGACGGAAGCGGAACAGGAAGCGGAAGCACAGGTGACGGAAGCGGAACAGGAAGTGGAAGCACAGATGACGGAAGCGGAACAGGAAGCGGAAGCACAGGTGACGGAAGCGGTTCAGGAAATGGAAATGCTGCAGCCGGCTTCGGATTGACAGGAGATGAACTCCTTGCCCTGCTTGAAAGCGCGTTGGGGAATGCCTTCGCTGATATGGATGACGCGGATCAGGCAGCGGCGCTTGGCGCGCTGAGCCTGTTTGGAGCCGAGGGCTCCCCGGAGGCGGCAGCACTGGCACAGACGCTGACCGCAGGCTGTATGAAGAATGGAAATAAGAGCCTGTTTGTCACATACTCCGGTTCGGGAGCAGAGAAGTACATTTCCGCACAGACGATAGGCAGAGTGACGGACTACAGATATATATATAGTGCAAGCCGAAGGGATGCGGTGCTTTCGAGTCGTGGCAGAACCTACCGCTACAGTGTGGGAAGCAGTGAAGTAAGGCTTACCGACGGTACGATAGAGCAGATGGCATCGGAGACTGTATTGCAGGGAAATGTGGCATATATCCCGGAGACAGCCGGCAGCAAATACTTTGGCTGTACCGTGATCTATATTGAAGGCACGAATTACGCGGTCTGCGTTACGGAGGACATGGATGCCACCGTACAGCAGCTTTTGGAAGACCTTGAGAAAGGGGCAGATTAATGGCAGATTATCCTATTATAGCGGATGTGAGCTCCTATATCGTAAAGACACTTCGGCAGAAGATGTGTCCGGAGCCGATTCCGTCACCGAATAATATAGAGATTTCTTCACCGGCAGATCAGGACGTTGACTATATCGTCGGTCTTTATCTGTATGATATACAGGAGGAGGCACTTGTCTCACAGCCTCCCTTTATTCAGAAAGGCAGGGTACAGCTTTCCAAGCCGCCTAAACCATATGGACTTTACTATATGGTTTTTATCAACGGATCCTCCCAGATGGGACTAAAGGCTCCGGATATACAAAAAATCATCGGAAGAGTGGCGCAGATTGTCAATGACAACAGTTCAGTTCTTCCAAATCAGCTGCAGTCATGGATAGACACGCAGGAACCTCCTATTGTACTGTCTCAGGCGAAGATAAGTCTGGAGGAAAAGGTGAGGGTGTGGCAGGCGATCAATAAGCCCTATCAGGTCAGCCTGTTCTATAAGGCGGCACCCGTATTCTTATCCAGTGAGCTTGTAATCGACACACCTCGTGTCGTGGATGCGAGCTTTGGACTGCATATTGCATCAGAGGAAAGGGGGAAGGAGTAACAGGTGGAAAAGACCGAAATCCGTTATACATTGGATCTTCTGGTACGGTTGATTGACACGACCACAGGGATGATTGTAACGGAAAGAGATGTTCATTTTCGGAGGAATGGCAAGGTAGTGCAGCCGGTTCAGAGAGGAAACGGAAATTATGTATTCCTGAATACCGGAAGAGAAGATTGTGACCTCGATGTTGAGGTGCTCGATTTTGAAGCTGCACATGCAGAGATCCGTTATGGAGAACTCGATAATTTTCTGCCCATCAAGGACGTGTTCCTGATACCGTCAGAGAACACAGCAAAAGGGGAGGCAGTGCTCTCCCTGACCGGACACCTTTCAGGACTGGAGGCAATAGAAGCTGTCAGATTGGGACGGTCTTATTGCGCGATAAAGAGCTTTGATGCCAGAAAGCGCATCATGAGTCTCTTCAAGGCAAACGGGCCCGGCATGGAGGAGACCGCCTATGGTCTGATTCATGCGGACAAAATGACGTTTGAAGCGTTTGACGTGGAGAAGGTCGTAAGTCCTGTATCTCTGAAACTAAGAGAACCGCTCCAGGAGGAATTCCGGGAGAATGCACCGATCGCACGCATTGTCCATGGCAGGACGGATGCGCAGGGAAATTACCTGCTGCGGGTGAGAGATGACGAAACGAATCTGAAATATCTTGTCAGATATATTGTTTCGGGAAGTCCGCAATTTCAGGTGGTGGATTTTCATCAGCCGGAAACACAACTGAAATAAAGGAGGAGGTATGGGACAGGTAGTAGTAACAGGAGGAACTGCCCAGTGTACATTCGGAACTCTGCCGGGCATGATCGCAGCCGGCGCCCAGAAGAAAGTGTTGATTGACGGAAAACCGGTGGCAACCATTATGGATTTCAATACGCAGTGCATTACGCCGTTCGGGCTGTGCACGACGTTGACAAATCCGGCGGTACAGGCGGCAACCACAGCAGCGTTGGGAGTACTCACGCCGCAGCCGTGCACGCTCGTACCCGCGGGAACATGGAAGCCCACCAAGGTTACTGTTCAGGCAGGGGGGAGTCCGGTGCTGACGAATGAGTGTCAGGGAACCTGTGTATACGGAGGGTGCATTGCAGTCACCAATCCGGGGCAGAGCAAAGTAATTGTTTAACTTAAATGTTGGAAAGGAGAAAATTCATGGCAGAATATTTTTCACCAGGTGTGTATATAGAGGAGTATGATAATTCACCTCGAAGCATTGAAGGCGTAGGAACCAGCACCGCAGGCTTTGTCGGTCTGGCTGAAAAAGGACCTACCGTCGGCGCACCTTCTTTAGTAACAAATTTCAAGAGCTTTATCAAGCAGTTCGGAGGCTTTTTAAGCGAGTTCACACACGGCGAGTACCGTTACCTCGCAAACAGCGTTGAGCAGTTCTTCGTAAACGGCGGAACCAGATGTTACGTTTCCCGTGTCGTTCCCGAGGATGCGCAGGTTGCATCGAACAAGAAGGGAATCCTTGCAGTGGAAGCTGCAAATGCAGGTAAGTGGGGCAACAGAATCCAGATTTCCCTGACAACTGTTGCAAAGCGCAAGCTCCAGCTGATCGCTGAGTCCGGCGAGGGCTATGTGGCAAAGTCTGTCGAGGGCTTCCGTGAGGGAGACATCGTGGAATGCAACGGCGAGTACAACCGCATTGCATCGATCTACGATAAGACCATTACCTTTGAAAACAAATTCGAGGGAAATGTTGTGGATGGAGCTATCATCCCGAAGACAGTGCTGTATCTTGTAACCTTCGATCTGAGCGTCCGCTACAACGACGAGGTGGAGAACTATACCGAGCTGAGCCTGAACACGGCATCCAGCAACTACATCGGCTCCAGACTTGCACTCAGCGAACTGATCAGCGCTTCGGTAGAGCCGATGACAGAGATTGGCAATCCCGTTGAAGCAATCCTCGGTGAGGGCGTCCAGAACGGCTTCTTCACACTGGAAGGCGGTACAGACGGAACCATCTCCAAGGTAAATCCCGGAACCTTTATCGGACAGGACAACGGCCCCGGCAAGCGTACCGGTATCCAGTCCTTCGTGGAGAACAACGTTGTCAGCATGATGGCTGTTCCCGGAATTACCATGCCGGAGGTAGTTGTGGCTCTGGTAGCACACTGCGAGAACCTCAAGAGCAGATTTGCAGTTCTTGATATGCCGAAGGAAATGTATAAGACAACAGACCTGATCGAGTACAGAAACATCATCGACTCGACCTACGCTGCAATGTACCATCCCTGGATTCAGGTATTCGACCGCGCTTCCTCCAAAGCAGATTTCGTTCCGCCTTCAGGAGCAGTGATGGGTGTTTACTCCAGAACAGATACCAACAGAGGCGTACATAAGGCACCTGCGAACGAGACAGTATTCTGTACCGGTCTTAAGGTAAATTACACAAAGGGAGAGCAGGATATTCTGAATCCCGAAGGTGTCAACCTGATCCGTGCACTTCCCGGACAGGGAATCCGCGTATGGGGAGCAAGAACGGCAAGCAGCAACAGCGCATTCCGTTATGTCAACGTAAGACGTCTCTTCATCTATGTGGAGGAGAGCATCAAGGCAAATACCAGCTGGGTAGTATTTGAGCCCAATGACGCAGCTCTGTGGCAGAGAGTACGGATGACAATCGCATCCTTCCTCGACAGCATGTGGAGAAACGGTATGCTGGCAGGCGCTTCACCTTCAGAGGGATATTTTGTGGAGATAGGTTCTTCCACTATGACCAAGGATGACATTATGAATGGAAGACTGATCTGCAATATTGGTATTGCACCCAGCCGTCCGGCAGAGTTTGTTGTGTTCCGTGTAACGCAGCATACAGCGGAAGCAGGCGGTGAAGGTGAAGAAAGTTAAGATAAAGGAGAGATAGATTATGGCGAACACATACGATAACGGAAACGGACTTGCTTATCCATTGACTAAAATGAACTTCCTCGTGACTGTGGACGGCATTGCCGGAACAGCAGCCTTCAGCGAAGTAACAGGTGTTGAAGCATCCGTCGATGTCATTGAATTCCGTCAGGGCAATGCAAACAGCCTTGCACCGGTAAAGATTCCCGGACTTGTAAAGCATGGCAATGTCACCCTGAAGATGGGCTACACTCTGGACAGTGCGTTTAAGACATGGATTCAGGAGTGTGTAAGTGAGACCAGAGGCGAGATGCCCAGAAACAATGTGCAGATCGAGCTGATCGACATCAACACAGGCGCACCTCAGACGGTGAGCACACAGGTAACAGGCACGAGAGTATGGATCCTGACCAACGCATGGGTTACAAAGTACAATGCGCCGGATCTGGATGCAAAGACCAGTGATGTTGCAATCGAGAGTGTAGAGCTTGCCTATGAAGAGCTCATCATTCCGAACTAGGATCTGAAGTAACAAAACAGTAACCGGACTTACGCCCCATGCTGCCTGCATGGGGCGTGAGTGAACGGAAGATAACATAGAAAATAGCATGGAGGAAACATGGAAACAGTTTACGAATTTACATTGCCCAAGGGCTATATGGATTCCGCAGGAGAACTGCACCGCAGAGGGAAAATGCGTCTGGCGACGGCAGGCGATGAGATCAGCGCGACCAGAGATCCCCGTGTGCTGAGCAATCCGTCCTACCTGACCATCGTGATCCTCGGCAAGGTCGTGACAGAGCTGGAGGGTGTTCAGATGGTCTCCGCCAACATTATTGAGAAGCTCTTCACCGCAGATCTTGCTTTCCTGCAGGATATGTACCAGAGGATCAATGATATTGAACCTCCGACAATGGAAGTTGTCTGCCCTGACTGTGGGAAGGTATTTCAGGTGCCCTTAAATTTTACCGAGGAGGGATAAAGCTGTATCCCAAGGAAGAGCTCTATCGGGAAATGTCGTTTATCTCGTACTATTTCCATTGGAGCAGCAGCGAAGTCCTGAATATGGATCACAACAGCAGGCGAAAGTGGTGCAGCGAAATTTCGGAGATCAATAAGAGCTTGACTCCCTCCGCAAAAAACAAGAAAGAAAAAAGTATCCTTGACATGAAACCAGACAGATAATAAGAGGTTGTGTATGGCAAAGACAGGAAATAAGGTTGTTCAGAATTTTGGTCTGAATCCGGCGACAAATTTTAATTTCATATTGCGCGTGGAAGGGATTTTTGACCTGCCGTGTAAGTCCGTTCATGTTTTTCAGAAGGAAAACGAATATGAATATATTCAGGAGGGCGGGCTCAACGATTATGTCCATATGAAGCGCAAGCCGATCTCAAAGCCCTTCACCTTTCAGGTAGAGAGATATGTGGGTGTAGACGGTCTGCTGGTGGATTATCTTGCAAACGGAACAGAGCTGGTTCTGCCGCTGGTTCTTCTGGTCAACCGTTATCACTGGAACGGCTATCCCTATCCGACGAGAACCTATGTCTTTACAGGGTGTACCGTGATTGGCAAGGAGTACGGAGAACTGAATGCGGAGAGAAGCGGACTGCTCGTCGAGACGACGACCATCGCCTACAGGGAGATGGTGAATGTCGATGTCGGAATCGGGGCAAACGGGGAAGACCCGTGGAAATACCAGCCGAAGACGGAAGAGGAAAAGAAAGCGGCAGAGGCAGCGCGCAAGGTCCATTCCAAGCGGTACTGGAAGTTTGATAAGACGAACTATGCCGGAACAGGAGAGGGATCTGCCCGCCATCCGGAAAACGAGAAGAGAAAAACAGAACTGATCGAAAACCGCCGCCTGTGGAATCCGGGAGAACCGGAAAAATCCAAGAGCAGCGCGACGAAGCCGGAGAGCAAGCTGGGGGAAAAAGAGACAAATCAGGAGACAAACAAACAGGAACGTCTGTGGGAGTTTGACAATAGGACCTATTCCGGCAAGGGAGAGATGTCGGCACGGCATCCTGAGAATGAGAAGCGAAAAGAGGAATTGTTAGAGAACCGCCGCCTGTGGGACCCGGAGCAGAATAAGGTATCCACATCCAGACGAAGCGCAAGGACAGTGGCGGATTATCTGGGAAGCCGGGAGAAAAAGGCTTCCGAAAAATAAAGAGCTGACGGACAGAGAAAGGAGAGAGCGCGATGCTGACAGTAAAAGCCCCAATTGAATTAAAGTGCAGTGCCGGTATTGTTCCCTCTTACGAAGGCTTTGTCCATAGAATTACCGGAAATTATGAGATGATGTCAACGACGGTCACGGGGGAGGATCTGCTTCACCTGGTGACGGAGCCGCCGGAGGTTTTCTTTGCCGAGGGCAGTGTCTCCACGATCATAAATCAGACGAACATCAATCAGAATCAGGAGAATAAGCTGGAGATACTGAACCAGCTGCTCAACCGCATCACGGTAGATTCCGGGCTGCACATGACCTATCAGGATCGCGTCTACATAACGGATATGCTGCAGAAGCTGGGCATTAAGAATGTGCAGCAGTTCATGCATCAGGTCACACAGCTCAAGGAAGAGACAGAAAACACGACGGAGCTGATCGACCATTACTGGAACCATATGGAGCAGCTGCAGGAGCTGATACGGAACTATAAGGAGAGCAGGGAAGAGAAGACAGAAAACAGCGAGTACCGGCAGGAGGGGAACATTCTGCATCTGCATCAGGACATCATGAACCGTCTGCAGACAGGAAGCATTTACCAGATTATCTCCAACTTTAAACATAACCAGTCGGTCTCGACAGAGTATATCAGTGGGGATGAGCTGCGTTCCGCAGAATATTACCGGATTACCAGAAATATTCTGCTGAACACGCTGGAAAATGAGGCAAAGGGAGAAAACCTGCCCTTAGAGTACCGGCACGAGAATTATTATGAAGAAATTCTTCCCCTTACGGAGGAGATTACAGAGGAGAAAATTACAAACCAGATTGCAGCGGCTGTACTGCTGCAGCTGGCAGATAACATATATCAGAACCGGCACGAGAGCATCGACCGGAAGGGGGATTCGTGGTATAACATGTCGAACGCCTTTTACCGTTCGGCTGAGAACACGATGAACCGTCTGCACAGAAATTATGTAGAGCAGTATTACCGCAATGACAGGGCGGGGGATTATCTTGTTAATCTGAATGAGAATTACAGACAGGAGCTGGCACTGCTCGACCGCATCGTCACGATTCAGGAGACGGTGGATGAGCGGGAGCGGTCGACACCGGGACAGACAACGGTAAAGCTGGAAAACTTACAGCAGTACCAAGAGGAGGAGAACTATCAGAACCTGACAGATCACAGGGTCTACCGGGAAGGTGACCGGCATTATCTGAGACAGACGGGCGATACCACAGAGGAACGGAATTACCGACAGGAGTTTTCCAACGAGGAACTGTACCTGAACAGGGAGCAGAATTCCTTTGAGAATACGGACATCGATGTCCGTCAGGAGCAGCAGGATGTTATACTGGAACAGCTCGAGGAGTTTCACCGTCACAATGTGGAAAACCGCAATAAATATTATCAGACGCTCGAGCAGCTTAAGAAACAGCAGGAGAAGCCGGGAAAGGCGCCCGATCTGCAAAGGATGCGGAGAGAAGGGCTTCTGGCGCTGGAGCATCCGCAGGAGATGCTGCAGCAGCTTAAGGAAGAGGGAAGCGTGCAGCAGGAACAGGCGGCGCGCCTCAGACAGCAGGAGCTTGCGCTTCTGCCGGAGGATACACAGCGCATCTATGAGGTGCTGGAGCAGTATCTGCAGACCCCGGAGAGATACCGGCAGGCAGAGGTTGCGACAAACCGTGACATCGGAAGGCTGATGCGGGATATAGAGCTCGTAGCGAGAGAGTCCCGTGAGCAGATACAGACAGAGCTGCACACCGACAGAAAGATAAACAGCAGCACGGAGACCGTCGAGCGGAGCTGGCTGGAGAGACCGCCTGTGGAGCTGCATTATCAGGAAGAGGCAGGCAGAGATGCCGCAGAAGCTTCCCCGGAGGGAAGATCCGCAGAACCGGCGGGAACCAGAGAGCTTTTGGAGAGGCAGCTGCGTGAGCAGGAGCTGCTGAATACTCACACCGACAGACAGATAAACAGCAGCACGGAGACCGTCGGGCAGAACTGGCTGGAAAGACCTTCCGCAGAACTGTATTACGGCGAAGAGGCGGCAGGTGATGGCGGAAGAACGGCTCCGCAGGGCAGGGCGGCAGACGTGGCAAGGGATCGTGAAATCGTGGAGAGGCAGCTGCGCGAGCAGGAGCTGATCCACAACCGCACGGACAGGACGCTTCGGGATATTTCCGAGACGGTGGTTGAGCGGTGGGAGGAAAATTCCCGCAGGGAGCCCGCACAGAGCCGCGTGACCGAGGAGGATAGCCGGGACCGGGTAACGCTGGTGCACAAGCAGCAGACGGAAAATGAGATCACCGAAGAGATAATGGAACAGCTGCTGAACCAGAACCGGGTCCTCGAGAACCAGACAAAGGTGATGGAGGAGGTCACACAGAATTCCAGAACAGTGGAACGCCACGTGACGAACCAGACCACACATGAGGTCACCCAGCAGACGGAAAATCTCACAGAGATGATCAGCCGCGGCGTGCAGGGAAGGATCGGTGAAATTACGGATCAGGTGTACAACAGGCTGGAGAAGCGTTTGCAGAATGAACGGCGGCGCAGGGGAATCTAGTTAGACATCGCGGAAAGGAGGCGGGACAGGAATGAACTCTATAGCAGAAAATCTTGCGAACAGTGTGATGGGCAATGTGCCGAAGGCAGTGCTTTGCGTCAGAAATATCAAGACCCTTGAGCAGATTACCTCACAGGACAGCGACGAGGAGAAGCTTCGCAAGAAGCAAGCCAATATGACCGACACTCTCAAAAAGGCGAATGAATTGCAGAAGTCACTCATGGAGGCGACAGCGGGTGCACTGTCCGGCACACTGTCATCGGAGGACAGGGACAGACTGATGGGGCAGGATCAGGCGTATCTTGCCATGGAGGTACAATATAATCCTTCCAGCATCCATATGCAGACGACGGCGGGATCACAGCTGGAATACAGCGGCGGCAATATGGGAAATATGTCGAATAACATGATTGTCCAGAATGTAGTGCCCACCTCTACGACTATGAATGTCCAGCTGATCTTTGACGAGGTCAACATCTATGATGCCTTTATGGTCAACAACGTGAATTCGCCGGTGGGCGCCGCCACACAGGCAATTAAATATTTTGCAGAGAAAGAGCATTCCGTCCAGCATCAGATCGAGGGAATCCTTTCCCTGCTGACGATGGATGTGACGAGGCAGGTCGTGTTCTACTGGGCAAAGATGTGTTTCCGTGGCGAACTCACGGCAGTACAGGCACGCTACACCATGTTCAATAAATCGGGAAACCCGATCCGGGGCGTGGTAAACCTTTCCATAAGACAGGGAGAGCAGGCAGAGTTTTATGAGCCGTCCTATTGGGAGACAGCCTATGAGAATCTGTTCAAAAAGGGAAAGGCAAACGGTAAGAGTACCTTTTCAAAGATCACGAACAACAATGTTCTCAACCTGAACCTGTAAAGGCTTTGACAGCGGAAAAGGGGCAGCTATGGATGCAGTAAATCATACACTTGGAAATATAGAAAAGGCGCAGATCCACATCAGCACCTACAATATGATAGAGGAAAAGAAGCTTCAGATCAAAGAGAGTGTTCCGGCAAAGGGAACGGCTGGTGCTCTGAGCCGCATTGCGAGTCAGAGCGGACTTGACACCGTCGGATCATCCCAGCTTGGCAAGCTTGCAAAGGCGGCAACGGGAGCCGCCTTAAACGCGGTGAAGGCAGTCGCTGACCGGATGCAGTCGGGCGTAAAGACCTACACGGTACAGTTTAATCCGAGCCAGCTCACCCTGAGCGGATACGGCGGTGGTATGTACCAGAAGACCGACTACGGAACTGCTTCCAGCGACAAGAAGCAGCAGAAAAACATAGGAATTTCCTATGAGCCGGCAAAGGTCAGGCTGATGATGAGCGTCACGCTGATCTTCGATCAGGTATCGGTAAAGGATGCTTTTATGGCGGATAAGTTCGCAGCATCACCGACCAGTGTGGTGACCGGGGTGGCGTCTCTGGTCAAGGAGGCCGTCACAGGGGAGGAATATTCGGTGCAGCCCATCATTGAGGGCTTTATCGGGATGCTGCGGCAGGAGCGCACACGGTTCATCACCTTCTGCTGGGGCTCGATGCAGTATGAGGGAGTCGTGAACAGCCTGAATACGAGATATACAATGTTCAATCTGACGGGACAGCCGATCCGGGGTGAGGTAGAGCTCTCCATGATTCTGGTGGACGAGGAGGTCGGACCGACCAATATGGGCGTCTGGAAAAAGCATTACGAGGAAGCGTTTGGCGGCGGCAATGTGAGCTATAGAAATAAGACCCAGTATGTGGGCAATATTCTGAATCTATAGGAAAGCAGCTGCTGAAATCAATGCAGGGGAAAGAGAATGGCAAGCTTTGATTACAAAAATCTCTTAACTGAATACAATAAATTTACCAGTCCGAAGGCAGCCGTGCTGGTCGGCGGAAAGAATCTGTCGGAGGATAAGAATCATTTCAGTATCTCCGATGTGGAGATCGAGATGAGCGCAGGCTACGAGGCCGGCATGGCGACGTTCTGGATTCACGACTGCTACGACAGCCTGACCTGTACCTTTAAGACAGAGGAGCTGGAGCCCTATATCAGGCTCGGCTCGCAGGTCACAATCTGTCTCGGCTATGATCTCACAGTGCGCAAGGTGTTCTGCGGTTTTATTGCGAGGGTCAATTTCGACTTCTCGGCAAACGGCGACATTCCCGGTGTGGAGGTCACGGTGATGGATGCGAAGGGCATCATGATGGCGAATAACCACTCGCAGCAGCTGAAGGCACAGTATTACTCGGATGCAGTGAAGGAAATCTTCCGGCAGCCGGCATATAACAATCTCCTCCAGAAGAAGATCATCACGGGCGTTTCTGTGGAGGATACGCCGGATAAGCCGGTGACAGGCGCAGCGGGGGAGAGCAAGGCGAGCGACAAGACCGTGGAGATGGTCGGCGAGAGCGATTACGAATTTGTGGTGAAGGCGGCAAAGAAGTTTAACTTTGATTTCTTTATCCACGGCGGAGAGGTCTTATTCCGCAAGGCGAAGAACAATTCCGAGATCCTGATGGAGCTCACGCCGGAGACCGGAATCAGAGGAATCAACATGGGCTATGACATCACCGGACTGACAGCTGGAATCGAGGTGCGCTGTCTGGATGTCGGGAAGGGGAAGGTGATCTCCTCCTACAAGAAGAACGGCAACAAGATTTCCCACGGGAATCATGCCAAGGCGCTGCTGGCGAAATCGAAGAAGGTGTATGTCGATCCCACGACCTCGTCAAAGCTGGATGCCGACAACCGTCTCGACTACCTGATGGAGGATATGACCTACCGCTTCGGAACGCTGGAGGCGGATGTGATCGGAATACCGGAGCTTGTACCCGGGCGCTTTATCAGAGTTTCGGGCTTCGGCGACAGCCTGTCGAACACCTATTACCTGCAGACCGTGCGGCATTGCTTTACGGAGCAGGGGTATGTGACAAGAATTATCGGCAAGGCATGCGGATTTGAGGAGTAAGCCCACATACCGGAGAAGGATGGAGGAAGAAGCGTGGCACTTTTTGATGTGATAGATGAGATAGCGGAAAAACAGGTATTGAAGACAGAGACAGGGGACAACAGGATCTTCGGCATCGTTGTAGGGCAGGTTGTCAAGAATTACGACAAGGATATGCCCGGGCGTGTCTGTGTCTCGATTTTTACGCGCGACAAGGAGGCGAACGAGCTGAAATGGGCGAGAGTTGCAATGCCCTCGAGCGGCTCCAAGTGGGGACATTATTTCCTGCCGGAGGTCGGAGACCATGTCCTTGTCTGCTTCGAGCAGGGAAATATTGAAAAGCCCTATGTCATAGGCTGTATTCCGAGAGAAAACGACCAGTTTCTGAAGAAGACGGCGGATGAGAATAACCAGTACAAAAAGATCATGACCCGGCATGGGAACACCATCCTGTTTGAGGACAATAAGGAGGGGGAGGGGGATAAGGATAAGATAAAGATCGAGACCCCGAAATCCACCCACCGCATCGAGCTGGACAATGAGAAGGGGATGATGCTGATCTCGGATAAGGACGGCAAGAACAAGATCCAGATCCAGACAGGTGACTCGGGAAAGATGGAGATCTTTGCGGAGAAAAAGCTCACAATCAAGGTCGGAGATAATATTACGCTGACAATGAACGGCAATAACGGCACGACGGAGCTTGAGACGACAAAGCTGAATGTCAAGGTAAATGGAAATATGAAATATACCTCCACGGGAGGCGCGACGCTGGAAGGCTCGACCGTCAGCGTGAAGTCAACGTCCTCCATGAATCTGGAGAGCAGCGCAGCGGTGAAGATCAGCGGAACGCCGATCAGCATCGGATAAGCAGGGGGGGAGCAGCGATGGAGAACAATGACTTTTTAGGCAAGGGGATGAAATTCCCGCCGCAGATCAATTCCGCTACCGGAAGATTTGTGACGGTCTCCGATCTGGAGAGCGTCAGGGAATCGGTCTACCTGATACTGATGACGCAGAAATCAGAGCGTTTTCTGAGGCCGGAATTTGGCAGTGACCTGATGGCATATACTTTTATGGATGTCAACCTGACGAATATCAATATCATGTGCGGAAACATCCGGCGGGAGATACAGAAACAGGAGCCGCGCGTCAGTGACGTGGAGGTGTCGGCAGACCCGAATATCAAGGACGGCTGTCTGGTTGTCAAGGTGGATTACTATGTGATAGGCAGCAATACGAGAGACAACTTTGTCTTTCCGTTCTATCTGAACACAGGGGATGAGGATGCCGGGCAGGAGGAATTTGCACCGGAACAGGGTGATACAGAGGAGCAATATGAAGATTGATAAGAGAACAGCGACGGATATTGAAAACAGAATAGCGGAACTTGCTGCCTCCTATGTGCCGGAGTGGAATTTTGACAGGGAGAACCCCGATATTGGTTCGACGCTTGCCATTCTGTTTGCGGGACAGATGAAGGACAATATTGACCGGTTTAATCAGGTGCTGGACATCTACCATACGGAGTTTGTCAATATGCTTGACCTGTCTCTTTTACCGGCGAAGCCGTCCTGCGCGGTGGTGCTGATGGGGCTGATTCAGGATACCATTCCGGGCACGGGTGTCGCAAAGGGGACAAAGCTGCTGGCGGAAGGTGAGCAGACACAGATCTTTGAGACGGCCCACAACCTGTATGTGACCAATTCCAGGCTGCAGTCCTGCTTTATGACGGAGAAGGAGACGGGAAAGATCCTGCCGCTGCTGGGCAGCTTCCGGTGCCCGCAGATTCTGCCGGAGACGGAGACTGCCGAGGAACAGGAGGAGGCGGAGCAGCCTGAACAGCTGAGGCCGTTTTACCTGTTTGGGGATCGGGAGAAGGGAATGGAGCAGAACGCAGTGATGCTCTACCATCCGACAGTGTTCGAAGCAGTGGGTAACAGGATCTTTATCAGAATAGAGGGAAATGAGGAGTTTACACAGCAGCTCCTCGCAGGTGACTTCACCTTTCAGTATGTCACGGAGCAGGGGCTTAAGAAGGTGGAAGAACTTGAGCTTTTGCCGGACGGCAGAACACTTGCCTTCAGAGAGCCGGAGGAGAGCATTGCGGTGCAGCTTGACGGCAAGGACTACGGCATGCTGGCGATCATTGCCGAGAAGCCGGTGATGGATAATGTTGAAGTCAGGGACATCCGGCTCGCATCTGCCGGAGAGGCACAGACACCGGAGTTCGTGAACAACGGAACCACGGATTTTGAGCCGGAGAGCTTCGCACCGTTCGGTGATACGCTCTCTCTGTTCAGCGAGTGCTACATCGGGCATAACCGTTATTTCGGGAAGCCCGGAGCAATGGTGACACTCAGCTTTGAGGTGGCATATCCGGAGCACAGGGTCTCCCTCATGGCGGTGACGGAAGAGGAAGAACTGAAGATTATCAAGCGTAAGCCCAGAACAACCGCGGAGAATAATATTGCGGACTGCTATGCGGAGGAGATTGCCATAGAGTATTTCAACGGCATCGGCTGGAAGAAGTTGCCGTGCAATCAGGAATACAGATCGCTTTTCGGAAAAGCAGAGGCGACAAAGTGTACGCTGGAGTTTATCTGTCCGTCGGACTGGCAGGAGATGTCCGTCGGCGGAGATATGGGAAGATGTCTGCGCATTCAGCTGTTGAAGTCGGATAACTGTTATATGCGTCCCTGTGTCCACCATTATCCGCAGATCAGCAACATGACGATTGCCTACAGCTACGGGGAGCGCTTTGTGCGGCCGGAGAGAGTGCGGGCGATCGCCGGTACAAGAGAGCTGGAGCTGTCGGTGAAGATGATGGAGGGAAAGCGTTTCCTGCTTTTCCAGAGCGGCGAGTACACGGAGGACTATCTGTATCTGGGCTTCGGAAGACCGATGGAGGACGGACCGGTCAGCATGCTGTTCCAGCTGGAGGACGGCGCGCGGTATGACGCCACGGAGTGCCGGTTTGAGTACAGTACGATCCACGGCTTCCGGCAGATGCGGGTGCTGGATCACACAGCGAATATGTCCCGGTCGGGAATCGTCCTGTTCATGCCGCCCTCCGATATGGCGACGGCGACGATCGAGGGGAAGACGGCATACTGGATCAGGCTCAGCAGGACTGAGAAACAGGCTTCGGACAGCAATCCGCCGAAGGTGCTGGACATCCGGCTGAACGCGGTCGAGGTCTACAACATTGAGACCAGACAGGAAGAAGAGTACTATATCGACGAGGTTGCCGCCAATATGGTGTTCGATCTGGGAGTGCCCAACATTCTGGATGTGGAACTCTGGGTGAACGAGACCAACAGACACACCGAGGAGAATATGAACAGACTGTACAGGGAGATGCCGGACAGGGTGCGCATCGAGCGCGATATGATCGGCAATATCTCATCCTTCTATGTAAAATGGGAGGAGACGGAGCAGTTCGGAAACGGACGGCTGGAGAGAGAGTACATACTTGACAGACTGAACCAGAGAATCCTGTTCGGCGACGGAATCCATTCCGAGATTCCGAGAGTTTTAAATGATGCGGCATTCCGCATGGTGATCCGCTGCTGTAACGGACAGCAGGGCAACGTGGAGGCGGGAAGCATCAACGAATCTCTGGAAAACCTGATGTTCATAGATACGATTTACAATCCGAAATGCGCTTTCGGCGGCAGCAATATCGAGAGCATCGACAGTGCGCTGAGAAGGGGAGCAAATATTTTGAGCTCCAGAAGACGGCTCGTGTCGGTGAAGGACTATGAGCGGGAGATACTGTCCTATTCCGACAATATCGAAAAGATCAGCTGCGTGACGGGAATCGACCGCAATGGGGAGAGGGCGGACAGCAAGGTGACGTTTGTACTGCTGTTAAAGGATTATAAGTCCGGCTCCTATTCCTTCCACAATGCAGCGGCAAACTTAAAGAAGCATCTGCTGCAGAACTGCGAGCTGATGATTGCCCCCGAGGAATTATGCCTGACAGAGCCGGTCTTTGTCTCTGTCTCCGTGGATGTATGGGCGGAGATCAGGGATATGGATGACGGCTTCGAGATACAGAACCGGATGAAGAAATGTCTGGAGGATTATCTGGATGCCGTGAAGAACGGAATTGAATCCGGATGGGACATCGGAGTGCTTCCGAAGAAATCCCAGATCCGCATGAAGCTGAATTCGATGAAGGCGAAGGCGGCAGTGAGGAGGATCGCGGTGACGGCGACCTACACGGATGCAACCGGCCCGCACGAGGTGGACATCGACGACATCGAAGTGACACCGTTCATGGTGACGAGAAGCGGGGAGCACAGAATCCATATCATGCTGTCGGAGTAAGGGAAGGAGAAGGGAAAATTGCTTGTCAATAAAAATCTGAACGATAAAACTTATCAGGAACTCATAAGTGAAGCAATTATGCAGATTCCTCTCTATACGACCGAATGGACGAATTTCAACCCGTCTGATCCCGGCATGACGATATTGGAGAATCTGACGGCATTTGAGGCGCTGCAGCAGGAAACCATCCGGCAGGTGACGCCGCAGATCAGGCAGAAGCTCCTGAAAATGCTTGGCTTTACCGAGAGAAAGGGAAGGTGCGCAAGGATACTGATGGCGGCGGAGGGCGTGAAGGAGCCCGTGGAGCTTCCGGCAAACCAGCCGTTTTATCTGGGAGACCTCACCTTTGAGACGAACAGGCGCATCCGCCTTTCGGGCTATTCGCTGACCGGAGTTTACGGACAGCATGATGGCGGCTTCCAGGATTACAGCTATCTGATCGATGATGACATTCCAAAGACGGCAATGATCTTCGGGGAGAAGCCCGGAGAGGGGGACTGCGTCTACTTCGCGGCGAACCGGCTGCCTGAGCCGGGAGAGGAAATGATCTTCTACATGACGCTTGCAAACCGTTTCAACCGCAATCCTTATGAGGAGAAGGGAAATAACACGTTTGCAAATCTCGTGTGGGAGTGCTACACCGAGAAGGGATATGAACCCATGAATGTCGCGGATTACACCTCCTGCTTCCTTGTGAGCGGCGAGGTGAGGATGCGCATGCCGAACACAGCGGCGGCAGTCTGTGAGGAGCTTCCGAAGCCGAGCTATGCCATCCGCGCGAGGGTTGTCAAGGCGGACTATGATGTCAGTCCGAAGCTGCGGGCGGTGGCTGGTTTTCTGTTTGAGGCGTGGCAGAAGGAGACGAAGTCCGTGTGCTATACCTTCCAGAAATATTCAAGGATCACGCTGAACAGTGAAATGATGGAGGAAGGGTATCTGCAGGTATTCTGTAAGGAGGAAAAGGGTTCCTTCTACCGCAGGTACGAGCCGGCTCCCGGGGAGGGAGCCAGAGGGCGCTTCTATACGATGGAGCATGAGCAGTACGGCGTGAATACCTTCAGCTTCGACAGGCGGCAGTTCGGCTTTTCACCCGATAAGCTGAAGAATGCCGTGAAGATCATGGTTTACTCGGAGGAGATGATGCGCAGGTTCTACCTTGGAACCGTGCAGGGCTATGACGCACAGGAGCTGGAGCTTCCGGCAAAGAACATTGTTGCGGAGTCCTTCTGCATCATCGCAAAGAGGACGGATGAGAACGGTGAGGATATTTTTGATTTTGTGAGACCGAACCATTACGAGGAGGATTCCCTCACCTATTACCTTCTGGAAAATGAGGGCAGGATTGTCATAGAGGATGCCGGCGCGTTTATCGGCGCGTCACTCTATATGGGCTCGTGCAGCGTCACCAGAGGCCAGGAGGGAAATATCCGTGAGGGCAGCCGTTTCCGCACGGGGAAGACCTTACAGGAGCTTACGTTTGTCAATGCGGGACCCGGGACGGGCGGCTGTTTCCGGGAGAGCATCGCGGATGTGAGGGAACGCTTCCTCGCAGATATGAATAAGCCCTATACCGCCGTGACGGCAGCGGACTACGAGACCATCGTGAAGAGTGCGCCGGGCCTATGTATCCATAAGGTCAGGGCGGTGCTCAGGGAGGAGAGGAACGAGGTTCAGATCGCGGTGAAGCCGGGAACGGATGAGCGCTTCCCGAAGCTCTCGGACACCTACCGGAAGAGTCTGGAGCAGCTTCTGGAGAAGAAGCGTCTGCTGACAACGAGGGTCGAGATCGTACAGCCCGTCTATCTGCCGATCAACGTGAAGGGTGTCATCTATGTCAAGAGACATTATGAGAGAGAGCAGGGACTGATCGAAAAGACGATCCGGGAGCAGCTGGATTATCTGGAGTCTGAGCGGAGCTTTGGCGATGTACTGAAATTTGACGAGGTGTTCCGCGCAGTGGAAAATCTGGAATGTGTGGAATACATATATGATCTGGCGCTCTATCCCCAGTACCCGGGAGCGGCGAGGATCAAGGACAATGATATTTATCCGAATGCGGATTGTCTGTGCTATGCGGGAGACATCCAGCTTGAGATCAGGAACTATGAAAAATAGGGAAGGAAAGCGATATGGCAGCAGTTACTTATTCAATTAAGAAGAACCGTATCAAGAGAGGTCTGTGCAGAGGGTTTTCGCTCGAGGGTGAAGATACTCTCACAGCTGTGCCGACGGATCAGGAGCACTATCTTTTCCTTCAGGGGATCGATGCCGCCATGGAGGATATGACATGGGGGAGACTGCATTTCGAGACGCAGCTGGAGGAGGACTCCGTCTGCCTTGTCTACGTCAAGGCAATGAATCAGGACAGCTTCTACCGGAATGGGGTAGAGACGAAAATCAGCGCCTTTCTGACGGATCCGGAGGAACAGGACAGCCTGAAGGTGCAGTTCTTTCAGGAGATCGGTGCAAAGCGCTGTGTGAACACGAGGGACATCCTGCTCTATGAGCAGAGCGGAAGGTATCTCTATCTGATGATTAAGGTCATCGGAGGGGGCAGCAATACCGTTTCCCATATCAGGGTGGAGCAGCAGGGTGACAATTTCATGGATACCTTCCCGGAGATTTACAGGGAGAGAGACAGCTTTTTCCATCGTTATCTCTCGGTCTTTTCCAGCATTTATCAGGATTTTCAGGACAATATCAGCCATGTGGACAGGCTGCTTGACCTCGACACCTGCCCGCAGGAGATGCTGCCGATGTATGGCAGATGGATGGGAATCGAGCTGGGGGATGAGTGCAAGGATGAGCCGTGGCTTAGGACGCTGATTAAGGAGGCGTACAGACTGAACTGTATGCGTGGCAGTAAATGGGCAATCGAGAGGATCGCGGAGATCGTTCTCGGGGAGCCGGTCGTCGTACTGGAGAGCAACGTCATGAAAGCCTATGTGGAGGAGACGGAGCAGGAGCAGTTCAAGAGGCTGTACGGCGACAGCCCTTATGACGTCACCATTCTGATCAACAGACATGTGACGGAGGCGTTAAAATCCCGGCTGATGCTGCTGATTAATCAGTACAGACCGATCCGCAGCCGGATACATATCGTATATCTGAAGGAAGCCGGCAATATGGATTATCATACTTATCTGGATATGAATGCCCGCATGATCCGTGAGGATGCGGGACAGTTGGATACAGAGGCACAATATATGGATGGCATTGTGACGCTACAGTAAAGGAGCAGACAGAACATGAATCTTACAGAGACAAGAAATGACAGCACGATTCAGATCAAAATTGAAGGGAGAGTGGACACCACCACAAGCCCGCAGCTGCAGCAGGCAATTCTGACGGCATTTCAGAAGGGGAGCAAGGTGGTTCTGGATTTTGAGGAGGTAAGCTATGTATCCAGCGCGGGTTTAAGAGCCCTGCTGATCGGTCAGAAGACAGCCATGTCGAAGGGCGGCAGCATGGTGATGGTTCATGTCTGCGAAACGGTCATGAGTGTGCTCGAAATGTCAGGGTTCAGTGACATATTACAGATCGAGTAACGGTGAGCGGCGATGATCCGATTTGTGGATGTCTCCGCCGGATACCAGACGGAACAGGAGCCGGTGTTTACACATTTGAATGAGACCATAGAGGACGGGGAATTTGTTCTGGTGACAGGAGAGAGCGGCGTGGGGAAGAGCACCTTTGTCAGACTGCTGCTGCGCGAACTCATGCCTCTGGCAGGGCAGGTGATTGTCGATGGGCAGGATCTGACGCTGATGAAGAGGAGACAGCTTCCCGCCTACCGCCGGAAGCTCGGTGTCGTGTTTCAGGATCACCGCCTGATTCCGGATCAGAGCGCCTATGAGAATGTGAGGCTGGCGCGGCTGGTGGCGGGCGGAAGAGGCAGGGATACCGACCAGATGATATGTTCCCTGTTTTCTTTGTTCGGGATTACAGAACTGTATAAGCGTTATCCCGGCGAGATGTCAGGAGGACAGCAGCAGAAGGTCTGTCTGGCAAGAGCGATGATGAATTATCCGAGGTATCTTCTGGCAGACGAGCCGACGGGGAACCTTGACCCGGAGTCCTCGAGGGAAATCATGAAATTTCTGGAATTGGTTCACAGACAGGGAACGACGGTCATTGCGGTGACGCACGATCTGGAGGCGGCAGAAGGGCTTGCCTGCCGCAGAATAGAGCTTTCCTGATTGCGACGGGGAGCAGGAGTATGCCGGCCTTTGAATACCGATGGGGCAGAAAGGAAAGGAATGTCGTGGAAAAAGAATTAAAGCTGTCCGCATGTGACGAGAACATGAGAACGGTGCTGGAGCAGGTAGAACAGATGCTGGAACAGACCTCCTGTGATGAAATGACACAGATGCAGATCGTTATGGCAGCGGAGGAGCTGTTTGTCAACATAGCACATTATGCCTACGGCGGAGAAGCGGGGGAGGCAGTCCTCACGATGAAGGTCATGCAGGACCCGGAGCGATTTCATATGACCTTCCGGGATCGTGGCATACCGTACAATCCGCTGGAGCATAAGGACCCCGATATCACATTGCCTGCGGAGGAAAGAGAGATCGGCGGGCTTGGAATTTTTCTGATCAAGAAAACTATGGATAAGATGGAATATGAGTATCGGGACGGATGGAACGTGCTGTCCATCGAAAAGCGTCTTGCGGAGTAAGAAGGGAGCAGATATGTCAACGAAGAAAAAAATCATTTTGCTGGTAGCGGTCATTTGCTATGCATGTATACTCTATGGATTTCTGTCCGACAACAGTATGTTCATGATGATCACGGTCATTCTGTACGCAGTGCTGATGCTGGCGTTTGCGCTTCTGGCGGACGCAGCTGATCCAGAGACGCTGGAAAAGAACCGCAGACAGCTCGAGGAGGCTGAGGGCAGAAACAAGGAGCTTGACGGAAGAATCCATGAGCTTACGGCGGAGAAGGAACGCTACGCGAAGGCAATGCAGGAGGCAACCACCGCGAAGGAAGAGGCGATCATCGGGCAGCAGAAGCTGATTGCCAGACAGGAGGAGCTGAGCGAGGCACTCTCGAAGGCGGAGGAGGGCAGAAGCCAGTCGAAGGAGCGGGAAAAGGAGCTTCTCTCTAATTTCCTGCCGCCTGCCGGAGAGGGAGAGCAGCAGAATGAGACGATCGATATCATCCAGATCGCCAGAGAGACAGTGCAGGAGCTGAAGCCCTTTGCGGAGAAGGTGCATCTGGATATCCGCATTTCAGCGCCGGACGAAAAGATTCTTGTCAAGGCGGATGCTTCAAGACTGCGGATCATGTTCCGCAACATTATCGACAATTCCATTAAATACATGAACCGGGCGGGGATTCTTGTCATCACGATCTCGAACCTCGGAGACGATATTTTCATTGTGCTCAAGGATAACGGAAACGGACTGTCTGAGAAGGAGACGGCACATATCTTTGAACTCAATTATCAGGGTTCCAACCGGATCAGCGGAAACGGACTTGGACTGACGCAGGCAAAGGCAATTGTGGAATATTACGGCGGCACGATCTATGCGAAGAGCAATGTCGGCAAGGGCATGGGAATTTATGTGCAGCTGCCGACCGACTAAAACAATGGAAATTCTGACAGATTTAAAGCATGGGGAGTGTGGCAGATGAAAAAGGAAAAAGGTTTTATCATTGCGGTGATGGTATTGTTTCTTGTCAGCGGTGTCGCTGCCTGTATTTTCAAGCAGTACCGTGACGGACAGGAAAACGAACCGGCGCCTGTCTATGTGAATCAGGACAGGGAGTCGCAGCCGCAGACTACAGAAAAACCGGAAGAAATGCCGGAGCAGAAATCCGAAGAAACGCCCGGGCAGAAACCGGAAGAAACGCCGGAGCCAGAGCCGGTGCAGGAGTCGGAGTCTGTGCAGCCGGAGACAGAGACAGAACCGTCCGAGCCAGAGCAGCAGGTGACCGTCTATTATGCGTTTACCGTGCGAGGGGATATTTCTTCCCTGAATCTCAGGAGCGTTCCGGACATGGATGGAAAGATTCTGGGCAGGCTGATGCCGAAGCAGACAGGTTATGTTCTGGAGTACGGCGAGGAATGGTCTCTGGTGACTAACGGCAAGAAGAGCGGCTATGTCAACAACCGTTACATTGAGCTGGAGGAGATCCCGGAGGAAGATTTTCCTGCGGAATACAGGGATTGACCGTTCATTTTTTCGGATAAGGAGAGGTTTATGAGACTGAATGAGAGACTTGCAAAGCAGCAGCTGAAGAAGAGTCAGGGCGGCGGTCAGACGGTGGAGGAGGAAGAGGCTCTCACCTATCTGAGCCGCAAGAGAGAGACCTCCCTGAATGAAGAGCAGGGAGTTTTTCAGGGGAAGACCTTTGAGGGAATCAACACGGAGAAAAGCGTCTTTGACCGGACGGCGGTGTTCCGGGTAGGGGAGAGACCTTGAAGCAGACGGCAGGCGAGGAGGAGACAGCGTGAATATCTATGACAAGTTTAACAGGGAACTGGAAGGGGAGCCGTTCAGCGGATACCCGGAGTATATGGACTATCTGTTTGCCTGTGTCAACAGCCGGATGGATCAGTACCTTGAGGAGATGAAGGGGCTGTTTGCGTCCGGACAGGGCGGATACAAAAATGTACTCTACCCGGATCTGGAAATCGCACATACCATGTGTCAGGAGAAAATCCATCTCTTTTCCTCGGAGCCGGTCAAGGACGATGAGGGCGAGGAGAACGGACAGGAACCGGCGGAGCTGAGCGACGAGCTGATGGCTCTGCTGGGAGATTATGCTGCAGAGATGGGCACCGCCGCGTCGGGGGAGAGCCAGAGCATCAGAGAGCCTGACTGCGAGGAGATGATGACATTTATCGAGGCGCGTGCAGAGAAGACGCTGGAGACGGGGATAGCGCTTCCGTTCTATTCCCTCTGTAAAAAGATGGAGTTTGAGCATTTTACCACCTTCTGCTTTGCCTGCAGCATTCTCGCATCTACCCAGACGGACTATGCCGGGGTGTTTCAGGTCATCAACGAGAACGGCAGCCTGCCTGCGCCGACGATCGAATCGGCTGCGCGGCTGTATTACGGGAATCAGTTTTCCATCACAGGAGCCTATGGGGATATGTCGGTCGGACTGGAGCAGCTGCAGCCGATTCTCGATCTCAGGGTAAACGGAAGTATGCCGTTCTCCACGGTCGTCACACCGGACAAGAGAATTATTGATTTCCTGTTCGGCAAGCGTCCGATGCAGCTGGATGAGAATTACATCCGCTTTTTTAAGATGCTCACGGATGACAAGGAGCTTGATCCCATCATGGCGAATCAGGGACAGCTGGACGCCATGGAGATTTCCTACAATGAGGGTGTGCGCATCTTCTCCTTCTTCGGGGACGAGGGAAGCGGACGGAAGTTTTTCATCAAGCAGTTCTGCAAAAAGAACGGGATGGGGGCAATCTCCGTCAACTGCAAAAAGCTTTTTGTTTATGATTTCGCCTTTGTGGAGAAGGCATTGTGGGCAGTTACGAGAGAGTGTATTCTGACAAACTCCTGCTGCTGTCTCGATGAGCTTACCTTCCACGAGGAGGAAAAGGATAAGTTTTTGGGCTACATGGATCTCGCCTTTGCAAAGCTGGTGAGCAAGGGGCTGCTGGTCTATGCGCTGAGCAAGGAAAAAATGCCGATGCGTGACATCACGAAGGAGGAGTTCACGGAGCTGGAGATTCCGACGCCCACGACGCAGGAGAGAGAGGAGTGCTGGCGTCTTTTTGCGAAAGATTACGCGCTGGGCGACGACATCGACCTGCTGGAGATGGCAACAAAATTCCTGTTTACCCCGGGCAAGATCAAGGCGGCGCTGGCGAATGCGAGAAGCCTTGCGACGATGAACAAGGATATTCTGATTCCCCGTGCGACGCTGTTTCAGGGCTGTAATAACCAGATGAGTTCGGAGCTGACACAGAAGGCGACCAAGGTAAAGGCAAATTTCGGCTTCGAGGACATTGTCATGAACCGGGATCAGAGGGAGACGCTGGAGCACGCGATCGACCAGATGAATTTCCGCAAGCAGGTCTACGACAACTGGCATTATACGAAGAAATATCCCTATGGCCGCGGCTTGTCCGTGCTGCTGTTCGGAGCGCCCGGTACCGGTAAATCCATGTGTGCGCAGGTAATCGCACACGAGCTCAATCTTGAGCTTTACCGCGTTGACCTTTCCAAGGTTATCGACAAGTATGTCGGTGAGACGGAGAAATCCATCTCCATGATCTTCCGAGAGGCGAAGAAGTGTAATGTCGTACTCTTTTTCGACGAGTGTGATACGCTGTTCGCAAAGCGTTCCGACGACGGCGGAAGCAATCAGGCATCCAACAATAACAAGACGGCGCTGCTCTTGCAGGAGGTCGAGGCTTACGACGGAGTTTCTGTGCTGGCGACAAACTACAAGCACAACATTGACCCCGCTTTCTTCCGGCGTATGAAATATATTGTGGAATTCCAGTTCCCCAATGCGGACACCAGAGAGATGCTGTGGCGAACGACGATTCCGAAGGACACTCCGCTCGCAGAGGATGTAGACATCCGCTTCCTTGCAGAAAAATTTGAGTTTGCGGGTGGTAATATCAAGAACTGTATTCTCAACGCGGCATTTCTGGCGGCGGCGGACGGCGACGGAAAGGAAGTGCGCATGAAGCATTATCTTCAGGCGATCCGCTATGAGTATGTCAAGACCGGAAAGGTCTTTACAAGATCAGATTTTGAGCCGTATGCGGAAGAGGTATTCGGCATGGAACTGGGATGATGGGAGAGGCATAAGGGATGAGCAGGTCTAATATAGAACTCTATCTGGACAAAGAACAACAGAATCGTGCTTTTGCCTCGACGGAGGAACTGCTCGCGCAGATACGGAGGATACTGATTTACTGGCTGGATCAGTGTTCCGGGGAGAGTGATGCCGGACAGGATATGGAGAAGCTGTTCGGCTATTGGGAAAGCCGCTGTGCCGAGACGGCAAAACGCGGCTGGGAGCTTCCCTATATCAGCATGAGGGAGACGCTTTCCTTAAACCGGTTTGAAGAATTTCTGATATGGATTGCCCTGATCCGACAGCTCGACGCGGAATTTGCGGCGGAGCTGCGGAAGGAGGGCTTTTCTGAGGAGGAACTGACGCTGGAAGATGTCTTTTTGTTGTTCCAGAGACTCACCGGGGAGAACACGGAGACAGAATATGCGCTGCTGAATCCTGACGACAGGCTGAATGTGGTTCTCTTTCAGGAATGGGAGGAGGAGCGGACGGAGAGGCTGGTACAGAGGCCGGTGAGACTGAGGAAGACGGCGCTGGATTTCCTGCTGGGGCAGGATTGCGGCATCCATGAGCTGAGTGGCATAGCGGTCTGTCTTAAGCCGGATGAGGAGCCGCTGCTCCAGAACGAGGCGCTGTACGGGCAGTGCAGGGACTATCTGGAGAGAATCCGCGGCGGAATGGGCAGAGGCGTTTTGCAGCTGTCCGGTGCGGAGGGAACAGGGAAGCGGTTTCTTCTGAAAAAGCTCGGTGAACAGGCTGAATTTGTCGCTGTGTCCCTCGGCTTTCTTCTGGAAAGAAAGTGTGTGCGGAGGGATCTCAGGGAGATCATCTCTTATTGTGTGTTGCGGAAAAAGTATGTAGGACTGCGGCAGCTTCCGGCGGGTCTGGAACCGGAGATGCTGGGGTATTTTCTCAGGCTTTTAACAGAATATATTCCGGTGGTGTGTGTGATGACGGAGACGCCGCTGCGGATTTCCTATCCGGCGGGTGCCTGTCCGATGGAGGCAGAGCTTCCGGGAGCTACAAGGGAACAGCAGATGCACTTCTGGGAATACTTTGCCGGAAAGTATCAGTGCAGGACGATCGGCGGTCACGGCTCGGAGCTGGCAAATCTCTATAGGCTGACGGCGGGGGAAATCGAGCGCATGGTGCGGATGCTCAGAGCCCGCTTCGGGGGAGAGGACACGACCTACGACGAGGCAAGGGAAGTGATCGTCAGTGAACTGATGGAGGATGCCGGAAGAAAGTTAAAGGGACTGGCAGCACCTCTTGTGACCGGGTTTACGATGGAAGATTTGCAGCTGCCGGGACAGCAGACAAAGATTTTGCAGTTCGCCATCTCGGCGATCCAGAACAGATACCTTGTCATGGAGGGAATGGGCTTCGGGAAGAAGATGCCCTACGGGCGCGGGATCAGCATTCTGCTGTACGGGCCGCCCGGAACCGGAAAGACCATGACGGCACAGGTGATCGCAAAGGAAGTCGGGCTGACGCTGTTTCGGGTGGACTCCTCAAAGATCATGGATAAATATATCGGAGAGACGGAGAAAAAGCTGGGAGAGCTGTTTGAGACAGCAAAGAATACCAACGCGATCCTGTTCTTTGACGAGGCGGATTCGCTCTTCGCCAAGAGGACGGAGGTGTCGAAGTCCACGGACAAATATGCAAACAATGAGGTGTCCTTTCTTTTGCAGCTGATGGAGCAGTATGAGGGCATCATGGTGCTTGCAACGAACCACAGTAATTTCTTTGATGAGGCATTCCGGAGGAGGATTACCTATTCCATCAATCTTCCGGCGCCGGATGCGGAGACGAGAAGCAGGCTCTGGCGGCTGGCGTTCCCGGAGGGGGTCGAGATCGCGGCGGATGTGGATTTCGATCATCTTGCAAGGGAGCATGAGTTCACGGGCAGCAGTATCAAGTATGTCGCGCAGCAGGCAATGTTCACGGCGGCGATATTGCAGAGTCCGGTGACGATGGAGTGCATTTATACGGGGTTGAAGCTGATGATGGAGAGGGATTGCCAGGGGTATAAGGATGGAAGTTTGCAGGCGTGCTTTACGAGGCTGGTGTAGGGCGGTGATGCAAGGTTGCGACGAGTGATGCGGCGAGTGACGAGGGGATGCGGCGAGTGATGAGTGGGGATGCGGCGAGTGACGCTGCACACGCGGCACAGACCACCGCAGGCACGCTCCCGCTACCTTCCGCACGCAGCGGCACATAAGATGTCAAAGGACGCCATCTAAGTGCCGGCGGCTCCAGAGTGCGCTGCTTGTGGTCTGTACCGCGCGTGTAGCTGGTAGGGGCAATGGGCAGCAGCCCGGCGGAGCAGATAGGGGAGAAAGCCGCCCAAGTGGAACAGGCGGAGGATGACAGGGCGGCAGCCCGGCAGAGAGCAAACAGAAGAAGATAAGAAAAAGAGATGAGATGGTCGGGAGTATAGATAAGGAGCAGGGTATGGGTCAGGGCAGAGAGCAGGACAGAGAGCAGGACAGGGAGCAGAGTGGAGAGCAGGACAGGGAGCAGGAACGGATGCAGGGCGGAGAGCAGGGACGGAGAGAGGAATGGAATCAGGAGTTCGGTTATAGTGCGGGCAATGTGCCGGTTACGGTGACGAATGATATGCTGCAGTGCAGGGACTGCCGGTTCCGGGGGCAGAAGGTCGGGGGATGTGAGAGGTTTCAGTTCAAGCCTGCGGATGTGCTTGCAGGGCGGGGAGAATGCCCGGCATATGAGCGTGAAGGGGAAGAGTCTCCGGATGATGGGGAGCGTGGGCGATATACGAGCGATTCCCCGGACTGTGAGGGTTGTGTCTTCAATTTCGGGAACCTGAACTGTGCCGTGTATGATATAAAACCGACAGCCATTGTCATCGATCATAAGCCATGCGAAAGGCGGCAGCCGGGAGGAGCGGTATGAGGCAAAACTATCAGACAGATGTAAAATTCAGCACTCTTGAGGATGCGAAGGCGATTGCGAAGGATTATGAGCAGTCCGTCTTTGGTAAGGAAAACGGCGTCAGCGGAAATGTAAAGAAATTTCAGGAGCTTCGGGCAACACACAAGAGGCATGGACAGAATTCTGCACGCTTCAATGCAGTGCTGGAGGGGATTCAGCAGATTGAACGGTTGAGGGAGGAAAGGGTTTCGCAGGAGCATCCCGAGGCATATGAAAGTCTGATGGTGGCATATGCTGATCTGTGTACCGCATGTAAGGAATATATTGACTCCTCAAGGTTTCGTTTCACTTCTGTCGGCAGACAGCGCGCAGAGATTGTGAAAGAGGTCTATGCCAATGCCGAGAAGGAAGTATTGATGATACAGATGCGGTACTTTGAGATGGGCAGCCAGTTTAAGGGAGAGGGCATTACGCTCCGTCAGCTCTTTGCCGGTGAGACGCTTCCGCAGCTGATTCAGAACGATGCTGCAAACTTTTCACTCAATGAAAGTGAAGCCGGTCCGGCGGCAAAAGCGGAAAGGTACCGGCTGAATATGAGTGCTGCGGCTTTTAAGAACAGGGTTGCACAGGAGGCGCGTGTCGATGCCAGAGACAGCAGCGTGATTGCAATTCTGCTGGAATACTATCAGAGAATCTTAAGCCGCATGGATACCGATCCTGCATCAGAGGATCTTGTACCGGATATTTTGAATCGAATCCGGAGCCTATGCGCAGGGAATGAGAAAAGCAATGTTCTGGCTGAGTTGTCGGGAGAAGTGAGAAGGGTTCTGGAGCAGACAGGCGTCACAAGCGGGGAATCCAGCGAAGGCTCGGTCGGACAGAGCTTTGTGTCTGTCGGAGAATACGCAGAAGGTGTTGATATTTCTGCTGTAGAGGCGGAGGCAAATGCCGACCAGTTCAGCGATTATCCGGTGATTACCAACAGTGAAGCAAAGAGCATGGCGGAGCAGAACCGGTATAATCAGGGTGAGGGTTATACGAAACTCTATGGACTGGCGGGCGATAGGGGATATAATCACGGCTATATCCAGACATCGAATTCTTTTGACATAAACAATTATCTGCGAAGCCAGAAATTTGGCGATGTCAGCTATGAGAGTCATGAGTCAATTGCTATGCTGAATGAGGCTACAAAATTGAATCGGCTGTCTCACAAGGCGAGGTTTTATCGTCTGCTGGGTGCGCCGTATCTGCAATATGCGCTTGGATTGGAGAACCTTGCAGACGCGAACGGCTTTGCGAAGGGGACGGTACAGGCAGTCAATGCGATGGCGGGGAAGGTCATCACAGATGCCGGTTTTATGTGTGTGGGACATCAGGTGGATATGATGTTTGCCACAGCACCCGTCATGCTGACATTATTGTGTGATGAGGGTATGCCCCTGATGGCGACGGCTAACTTCGGAGAGGGAGAGTTCATCTTTCCGCGAAATACCAGCTATATGATCATCGGTGCCAGAAAACATGAAGGGGGCAACAAAGCGACGCCCAATGAGCGTACCTTCATCGGTATTTCCCCGAACGGCACGCGGGATAAGGGTGTTTTCCGCGGACTGGAGATCATCTGTAAGGTTCTGAACCCGGAGGGTATCCAGAATCAGGATGCGCAGTCCATCGAGAGTATGACGGAATTTAAGAAGAAGCAGGATAATTATGAAGTGCAGAGAGGATCACACGGAGACGGCATTCACAGAGCGGCTTATCTGAAGATGGCGAGACGGGATATGGAGACGCTGACACCTGAGGAGAAGGTGGCAATGAATGCTTATACCAAGGATTCCAAGGACATTAATGACCGTCTGCGCTCAGGTGAGGATATATCAGATGCTTTACAGACAAATATCTCCCATATCAAGGCGGCGATGCGCAAGCATCCTTTGCCCACGGATATTACGACCTACCGCGGTGTGGATGACGGTATGCTGCTCTTTCTGTTGAACTCTTCGCCGGATATTACGCCGGAGGATAGAAGCAAGTACATAATAAACGGCGCGATAAATCATGAAGCGATGAGCGATGGCGAGGGCTACAAGGTATTTGAGGGCATTGTTTTCCGTGATCCGGCGTTTGTCAGCACCTCGACAAATCGTTTCTTTGCAAAGAGATGGGCGAACGGGCTCAACCACAAGGCAATTTCAAAGAAAATGCTGCAGGAGGCGGAAAGCCTGCCGGAGAGCGACCCTCAAAAGCACGAGCGTATGCGGGCAGCATGGGACAGGGAATGGGTGGAGACGGACATCACCGGCTCTCATGTGATGAATATGCATATCAAGAAGGGAACAAGGGCATTGTTTTCGGATACTATGTATACATCGGCATTAGATGGCAGTCCGAGAGGGCAGAATGAGCTGACGCTGGATTCTGGTGGCTATTACCGGATCACGGAGGTCCGCATGGACACAAAGGGACAGTATGTGTTTGAAGTAGAAGTATTGTAACAGGCGCTTTTTGGAACAAGCTGGAGCTGGACTGTTACTGATGAGGAAAGACCTGAAAAGGAGGAGCGGGAGTATGGATTTTCAGCAGAGGAAGAAACAGGCGATTAAGTCAGAGTTTACCAGACTGAATAAGTGGGATGACGAGTCGGAGCTGACCGTAAAGCAGCAGCGTGTGGAGACGGCGGAGAGGATGGTCAGACAGAAGGAGCAGCAGAACAGCGCTTTCCGGAAGGAACTGGCAAATTATGACTTCGATCAGGTGAGTATCTTTGAGACGGCAGCGGGAGAGCCGGTGCAGGAAATCACCCCTGCGAAGAAGGCAAAATGCCGTAACCGTCAGGACAGAAAGATGGGCTCCAATGCGAAGGATGCCATCAAAAGGCGCTCGGAGGCAGAGGGAACCAGGACAGAGCTTTTGCAGGAGAGAGTGGATGGCGCCAGCTACCAGATACAGAGAAGTATCGAAAAGCGCATCGTGGATCTCGAAGGGAATATGGTGCCTCACAGGGAGGTGCAGGACAGACCGGATTATGCTGTCATGAAGTACTTTTCCGGGATGTCTGACGATCTGGTGGAGGATTACCGTTCGGACGATTACCAGAAGCGGAAAAAGTATCTTCGCTGGATGACGGATGACCTGATGGGGGAGAACGTTAGGGCGGATTATTTTACTCCAGAGCTTCTGGCGCAGTCAGGCGGTCCGGTGTATACGAAGGTTATGCGTTTCAAGGCATTTAAGGAGGCCTACGCCGATCCAATCAACAAGCCTTACTTTGACGGGCTGAGCAGCATGGAGAAGCAGCTGATTAAGGTGCGTATTCTGGATATGGCAGATTTGTATGAAAAGGTGCTCCGTTTCCAGTGCAGATGCTGCGGCGTCGATATGGATAACGGACAGTTCCTGAAGGATGACACCGAGCTTGCGGCAAGACCGGAGGAGCTGGAGGCTGTCCACAGCTTTAAGGAAAAGATCGAATACCGGAATGAGCAGACCCGCGCAATCATGGCATCCAGCTATATGGCGGAGCTGACGAAGGAAGAGGAGACGCTGGAGGAACAGCAGCAGGAGAGAAAAGAGAGCATTGAGAGTGGTCAGGAGCAGGAACTGAAGGGAACCGGACTGACGGGATTTCTGGTCGGCTATAACCCGAACACGATGAGTGAGGTCAGACAGCTCTTTGTGGATAATGCGGAGAACTATGAGGCGAATAAGCCCCTGCTTGATCTGATGGAGCAGGAATTTTTCCGGGTGACCGATGCGGGAAGCGAATATACGAGACGGACAAGGGCGATTGATGATATCCGGTCGAACGTCGATCCGACAGGAACTTATGGGACAGTCGCTGAGAAGGCGTTTATCAAATTCTTTACTTCTGAATCGGAAAAGATTGCCTTAAAGCAGACGGTTATCACGAACCGGCTGAATGCCCTGAAGGAAGGCATGAAGGCGATTGCGAAGGGCAGAGAGCCGGAAAACACGAGTGTAAAGAAGGTCATCAAGGAATTTCGGCAGAAGCTGGGCGGCAGGGATCAGGCGCTGCAGGCACAGATCGACAACGCGACGGCAGGCTGGACACAGCGGCGTCTGGAGGCGGTTGATGATGCACAGTGGAGGGCACATGAGCGTTATGACGGAACCGAAAGTTTGCGATCCTATGCTGATTATCTGACCGGACAGGCGCAGAAACAGTATACCAGACAACTCAACACAACATATGGTGTGGATGATGCGCTCGATGAGGATGTGGCAGCAGGACGGCTCAGGTCGTTGGACCATTTTGTTGAGACCCGGCAGGGTTCGATTACAGGATTGACGCTCAACCGGATGGGAAGCAATATGCAGGTACTGTCGGCTATCACCGGCTTGGATGCGGAGCAGGCAAAGAGCATGATGCGGAAGATGGCAACCGGTGAAACGGGTGAAGGGGGATCAGAAGAGAAGGACAGGACTACGGAAGAGGGACTGAGAGAATATAAGAGTACCATGTATCAATATCTCAAGAAGCTGGAAGTAAAGTACGGGAAAATGCTGACGCAGCTTCACCCCGAGGATGTGCTGAGAAAAATTAATATTCACGAGTTTGGCATGGAAGCAAAGCCCATTCAGGATATGGTGAATCTGATAGATGACAACAAGACAGGAATTCAGCTGTTTGACGATAATAATCCGGCAGATGTGGATTATAAGGCTCTTGCAACCTACTATTTCAGGGCGATTACCGCTATTAATATGTATGTGCAGTCACATGTCGCGGGCAGACCAAATCAGGACATGTTGGAGTTTCAGATAAGTTCGCTGACCAGACAGATGGATGATGCCAGACAGGCTGAAGACGGTGTGCATGAGGGCCCGGCGCTGAAATCGTCGCAGATGCCTTACTATGCGCAGTCCGTGAGACAGCGCTACCAGAATAGCAGTGATCCATTGGGGCGGCAAGGCTTCGGAAGGTGGTAGGAATTAAAGCGCTGGGATTATGATAGGAGATAAAGAGAGGGACAGAATATGCAGAATGAGAATGGCATGAGCGTATATTGTGCAGCAGACGGGCAGGTGGAGCAGTTAAAGTCTCTGCTTCTGCCGAAGGCATATCAGGCATGGAAGGACGGAGAGGAGCCGCTGATTCTCGGTCTGGCGAAGGGACAGACAGCGGTTGGCGCACTTGCGGCGGAGCTGGACGGAGATACGCTTGGCGTGATTTCCTTCTATGTGGTGCCGGAATACCGGAGACAGGGCGGCGGCACGCTGCTGATGGAACAGCTGTTGATGATCGCGGATGGTGTTGCCGGGGAGGTCGTGTTCGACTTTATTGCCACGGAGAAGGAGCACTTTGAGCTGGAGCTGTTCCTGTCCGCATATGGCTTTGCGGAGGAAGAACGGTATGGCGCGATCTATGCGACGACGATCGGAAAGCTGGGTGAGGTTCCTGCGCTGACGAAAGCGGCAAAGACTGCAGGGACACCGCTTCGTGAGCTTGGGCCTGTCGAGAAAAACAAGGCGCAGCAGCAGATCAGGGCACTGGATGCGCCCTTTGGCGACAGCATTTTTACCGGGGAGAAGCTGGATCAGGACATTTCTTTCCTTCATTTTAAGGAGCACGTACCGGATGGCTTTTTCCTGTGTGAGAAGCAGAAGGGAGCCGGGCTGATGATTACGGGGGCATGGAATGGCTCCGGCTCGCCGGTGCTTTTTCTGATGCTTGTGCAGAGCGCTTTCAGTGCGGCAAAGAAAAAATATCCTGCTGAGACGGGGATTGCTGCACAGGCGGTAAATCCCACGACGCAGAAGCTGATCAGGGAGCTGATGCCGGAGGCAGTGCGGATTTCCCGCTGCTATGTGAGAACGGTCTAAGGGAGGGGAGAGCGGATGATTGGACATACAGAGTTAAATAAGAATAAGACAAAGGAAGCCACTGCGACTGTCACTACTACCACGACCACGACTTCCTATGTACAGCAGACGGCAGCGATGCTGGATCAACAGCTGAGTCAGACGAGGAATCCCTATGCCAAATTTCTGAATAGTCTGTCCACTCCGCCGGACAGCGTACAGGTTCCGGGGGCAAAGCAGCTGGATCAGGAGAAGCTTGGCCGCAAGGAGAGAAACCGGCAGAAGGAGAAATTTAATGCGCTGGGAAAGAAACATACCCTGCTCAGTGCGGCGGATATGCAGGAGCTGTCACAGAATAAAATGTTCACGAATGCAAACATGAGAAAGTCTTGGGAGGGATCGAAATACAGACAGTCCGAGATCACGAACTCTGAGACAATGCGGCAGCTTGCAAACAAGGATTACTCCAACTTCGAGAATGTGCAGCCGACGCTGAAAAATGTCGTGGCGAGCAAGGAACTTCAGGAGTTCCGGCAAAAGTATCCTGAGCTGGCGACAAGGGAGAACTATAATGTCAATGCGCTCGTCCAGCACCTGAAACGTGAGGGCGGTGTCCGGGCGCTGATGAATCCGGCGCTGCGTCTGGGACTTTCACTGGCAAGGCATACACCGGATGTGCCCGATGTAGAGAAGGAGAACTATCGCAGACTGGATGAGGCAATGTCCACGGAGCTTATGGTGGAAACTCTGACCCATAAGGCGGACGTAAACGATTACAGACAGCGTCTCGTAGCGAATTGCGGCGTCCCGGAGGCGGAGGCGGCAGGCGTGGCGGAAAAGGAGGTCAACGCTGCCAATGCACAGCAGATTGAGATCGCCAAGAGACTTCTGCTGATGCAGCTGTCTGATTTCAAGGTCTATGACAAGCAGGGAAATTCCTCGAACTGGAATGCACCGGTGGCTGTGGCGCTGAGCCACTGCCGGAGAGTTGTGCTTACCATGCCGGTGGAGAAGAACAGTCAGGCAGAGAAAGGAATGTGGGACAGTATCTTCCACTCCGAAAATAACGCGGAGGCAATGGATATGCGCAGGGCTGCTTCCACGCACTCCTTGAAACGGCGGAAGATTGGCAGCACCGGACCGACAAAGGAAGAGAAGGTCCGAACCGGAAACTTGATCGGACAGAGAGGCATGAACTGCGCGATTGGCGGTATCGGAAACACCGGAATCAGCGGCAAGATGATAAGAAACAACGGTTCCTGCGGGCATTTCTATTCCATGTATAAGGAGAGTACCAGCGATTCCTACGGTGCAATCCTGTTCGGACTGGAGTCCGATTCCAACGGTGTCATGAACCAGATGGGACATAAGCATGACTGGCATGCAACGGCGGAGGCAGCTTCCAGCCTTGGTGGTCAGAGAGTGGATGAGATAGGTGCGGATTATGGCGGAAGACAGTGTGATCTGACCAAGCTGACGCCAAAGGAGATTCAGAACTGGATGAATGCGCTGGAAAAAAAGATGAAAGAATGGGACAGCGCAGACGGCGGCCGTGCAGGCGGAGAGGGTGTCGAGGTGATGAGGATTCTCGCCGGACAGAAGCTCTCTGCGGAAGGACTCGGGCAGCTGAGAAACCGCCTCGGAATGCCGTAGAAATGGAACGCGTGAATGAAATGCGCAGAATGGAGATAGGATGACGCAGAACGAAATGGATAAATTGCCTGAGCTGGAGCTTTATCGCGTGGAGGCTCCGCAGATCGCGAAGTTTTCACCCCTGTTCACGCAGGAGGCGGTGGCAGAGCTGGCGGCAGGCACTGCGATAGGTATGATTGCGGTGGAAGAGAATATTGCCTGTGGAGCGATCTGCATGAAGCTCATGGGGGATGAACAGGAGGGGATGCTCGACCTGCTCAGCCTCTATGTTGTTCCCGAATACCGCAGAAAGGGCATCGCAGGGACGCTGTTTCTGGAAATGATGGAGAATGTCTTTGAGGCGACGGACGGAATGGTGCATTATTGCAGATACGTCGGGGAGAAGGATGCCGAGGGAGTGACAGAGTTTCTGGAGCAGGCGGGCTTTGTGTTCGAGGAAGAGGAGCTGGCAGGAGCCTTCCTGACGACTGTGAAGGAGCTGTGCAACGCCCCGTTGAACGGCTTCCGTGCGAGTCTGCCGGCGGATTATCGAATGGTCTCCGTACCGGAGCTTTCTGCACTGGAAAAGAAGAAAATCTTTCAGACCCTTTCCGAAGCAGGGGTAGCGTATATGGCGGAGGCGGAGCTGGAGAATGCCTGTCAGGAGATCAGCTACGCAGTCTTTGATGCAAGAAGGGAGATGGCGGCATGTGCCTTCTTTACGGAGCATGGAAGACGGATCTGCCTTTCCCAGTTCTTCATTAAGCCGGGACCGGCAGGCGAGGGCGTTAAAATGTTACAGACCTGCGTGCAGAAGGCTGTGGAACGGTATGGGGAGGGGACGGAGATTGAGATTCCGGTTCTCACGGATTCCTCACGGCGTCTGATGGAGAAGCTGCTGGGAACGTGCAGGCGCATACCGATGCGTACGGCGTATTTTGAAATGTAGACGGGAGGGGAGAAGGCAATGCGAGGAGCAATTACACCGGAAAATCTGGGATGGTTTGAGCCGTTGATGACGCAGACGGCGGCGGAACTGATAAAGGGGGGTGCCCCTGTCTATGCGGTCGGCGTGACAGAGGAGCGGACGAAAACCGCGTGCGGCGCGCTTGTGGGATATATGATGGGAGGCTGCTTCCGGCTGATCTCACTGTTTGTGTCTCCGGAGTACAGGAGATGCGGCTACGGAAATCTGCTGATCGGTGAGCTTGCGGAGACATGCAGGGAAGAGGGGATCGGAATTGAGGTCTCCTTCACAGGAGCAGATGCAGAGGCGGATGCGCTGACGGAATTTCTTGAGTTCTGGTTCTTTCAGCGGGAGGAGCAGACGCAGGGAGAAATCTATGAGATTTCTCTGGGCGAAGCCTTAAGGTCTGACTACAACAGAGAGAGAAGCTCTGTACATGTGCGCCGACTGGAGGAATGTCAGGAGCGCATGGTTAGGGCACTCAGCAAAAGAGCATACGACAGCGATGCCCCTGTCCCGGAGGGGGGCTTTTTCGCAGCTTCCATCGACAGACAGATCAGTGTTGTCTATGAGTGGGAGAACAGGATTACGGCTTATCTGCTCTTTGATCATTCTCTCGGGGGAAGATTGACCCTGTGTGCGCTTTGTTCTTTTGAAAGGAATCCCATAGCGCTTGCGGAAATGATCTTTACGGCAATGACACTATGCAGGAAGAAATATCCTGAGAACACGGAATTTTATATGCAGGCAGTCAATGAGACGTCAAAAAATCTGATTCATAAGGTATTTCCGAATGCAAAGGCGGTTTCGCATACTTATTATCTGTGTGCAAGATAGGAAAGGACAGGGGAGACTATGTGTGACACGAATAAAACATTGAACAGGACAAAGACAGGGGAGCAGATGCATACCACGACCACGACGCGGAATGCCGGGGAGGATGCGGCGGCAGCGGCGCCTGTACAGGCGGAACAGCCTGCCGTTGTACAGGCAGTCCGGCAGCAGGAGATCACGGAGGTTCTGCCTATGCGGCGTGAGGCTGTGCCGATCCCGACGATTCCTCAGGTACTGCAGAGGAGGGCGGAGCCGATGCAGCAGCCCGTGCCGGGAGGTCAGTCCTTTAAGCAGAGGCGGAGACAGAAAAAAGAAGATCAAAGGCTTAAGGAGCAGTACGGCGACCATGCGGATCATGTTTCTGCCGCTATTAAGCAGCAGCTGGACGGATTTACCGTGGAGAGGGAAGTCGAGCAGGCGAGAATGACCGCGCTCAGAGACGAGGCGGAGCGCAGGGATGTAAAGGTTGACGGAAAAGTCCTCGATGCCTTTATCACAGGCTATAAGACCAATGCGGAGGGAAATCCGCTGAACGAGCACGAGGCGGAGCGGAAGCAAAGGGATGAGACATTTCTGCAGGATTACTGCTCCGGTGATCTGCAGCGGCGTCTGCCACATCTGGAGCGGATGAAGAATGAACTGCTCAATATCAGACTCAGCCCGGATATGCTGACGGAGGCATACATGGAAAGACATGCGGTAGAGCTGTATGATATTGTCACAAAGATGACCTACTTTGAGAATGTAGAGAGGGATCCGATCAATGCGCCCTTTTTTGAAAATCTGCCAGAAGTGGAGCGGAAACTGTTGAAATACCGTGTGGCGGACATCTGTGGGAGCTTTTCCAATTTGTGGATCTGTATGCTGGCATCCAAGGGACTCACAATCGCGGGGTCTAATGCACAATATACGAATGAAAAAGGTTTCCTTGATGCAATGATAAACGGAGAGCCGGTAATGCGGGAAATATTGAAAAATCAGCTCCGCGAGTTGGAACAGAAGGAAGAGGAATTGCGGCAGGAAGCGCTTATGGAGGCAAAGCAGCAGGGAATTTTGACCTTCAACGAAGCGGTTCAGAACAGTATGCCGGAGCCGGCGCTCGACAAAGAACTCGGATCGGAGGCAGAGTACCAGAGCCTCAAATCGCTGTTTCATGATGAAATCCATGAAGAGCTGCGTGCCGGGGAAAAGTTTCAGGTCAAAGGTCTGATTGAACTGTCAGACTATGAATTTGAAAAAAACGGGGAATCAAGCGCTCTGCAGGCATTCCAGATCCGGGAGAGCTCCAAGGAAGCCGCAAAGAGAGATAAAAAGCTCCGCGGCCAGTTTTTCCTTGATATTCCGAAGGACTATGTGCAGATGTTCCGGAACATGCAGGATGCTGGCGTAGATTTTGAGGCGATGAGTTCAAAGTTCTCCAGAGTATCCTGCGGCATGGGGGCCTATGTCAGCGGAGGAGGTATTGAACAGGTGCATGACAAAATGTTCGCCAATTTCCAGAAATACATAGAGGCTCCGCAGGGGCAGGACTATGTACGGAAAATGATCTCCATTCTTGAGAACGCGAAGGTATTTGAGGGAAAGCGGGAAAAATGTGTAAACTATATTTTGCAGTGCCTGCTGAACAGCTACGGCGCCAACTATGTCAATGTTTCGGCTGATGCGGACTATTACGGCGAGCACGCGGAGGCCGCAAAGAAAGTATGCATGGAGAGCTGCCGTAACCTGTTGAGCCTGCCCAGAATTGTACAGATGTCGGACGAAGAGAAGGCACAGCTTCCCCCGGCGATTGCGAGACTGGGAGAACAGTACAGACAGCTGATCGGCTCCTTTAACCAGCAGGCATAAAAAGTAGAAACAGTATTCAAAAAGTCGCTAAAATACAAACAATAACGTTTGGGTGTATTTTGGCGGCTTTTTCTTATGCTATAATTAGAATATACATTGAACCGGTGCAATGTAGGAATGAAACGGAATATGGGAGTAATGTTAAAGTGCAAAGATGGAGGTCGCTATGAAAAACAAGTTGACGAAATGGGTGGCTGTTGTCTCTGCTGCGGCAATGGCAGTTACAATGATGGGCTGCGGAGCTGAGGAGAACGAGAGCAGGCAGGCGGGGCAGGACTCCGTAAAAACAGAGCAGACGGATGCAAAGAACACAGAGCAGAGCGGTACGGACGAAGAGGTTACAGTTAAGTTCTGGCATACCTACGGTGACAGTGAGGAAGAGGTTTTCCTGAATACGGTTCTTCCGCTGTGGGAGCAGAAATATCCAAATATTAAGATTGAGGCGGTTCGACAGGACAGCAGTAACTATCATCAGATGGTTGTCACGGGCTTCGGCACGGGGGATGTTCCCGATGTGGCGCGTATCGATATTGTAAACACCGCTTCTTATGCAGCACAGGGAGGATTGGTTGCCCTGAGTGACAATGCTGACTTTGACGGCATCAAGGGAGACTATCTGGAAGGCCCTCTCTCCACAAATTTTTATCAGGGAAAATATTATGGTCTGCCTTTGGACACGAACTGTAAGGCAGCAGTTGTGAATATGAATACCATGCAGGAGCTTGGTCTGACAGAGATGCCTGGGAAATTTGAAGATTTCATTTCCGCGGCGCAGACAAGAGATTCCTACAGCATCAGTGTATCCGGTGTCGGCGACTGGGATCTGTTCCCTTATTTCTGGCTGCTGGGAGGAACCCTGACAAACGATGACTATACGAAGGCAAGCGGTTATCTTGACGGTGCGGAGAGTGTTGCTGCAATGAACAAGCTCATTGAGCTGCATGACAGCAAGGTACTCACAATCCGTGATGTGGATGGTACATCCGATGCGTGGGACGGAATCAGCACCGGGGAATATGCCATGTTCTTTGAAGGTCCCTGGTATTTCGGCTCCTATGAAGACAAGGCAGGCGAGAATATTTATCCTGAAGTAATCCCCGGCTATAATGGAAAGTCTGCATCTGTTGTCGGCGGTGAGAACATTGTTGTTTTCTCGACAAGCAAGCACGCTGATGCGGCATACGAGTTTGCTGAGTTTATGACCTCAAAGGAGGTTCAGCTTGCCATGCTGGATGCGGGACAGCTGCCGGTTCGGAAGGATCTTGTAGAGGATGAGGCTGTAACAGGAAACCCTGTATGGTCTGTTTACATGAAGCAGATGGAGTCGGCAAGTGCGAGAATTCCGTCCCCGAATCATACTGCAATCGGTGAAATCTGGAGTGATGCGCTGACAAATATTTTTGTCAACGGAGCAGATGTTCAGGCGGAACTGACCAATGCGGCGGCATTGATTGATGAACAGCTTCAATAGGGTAAAAGAAGAGCGGTAAAAAGCAGGAGGAATTGTTATGGGTGCGTTGGGAAAGAGAGTGGGAAAAGGAATACGGAACTGGGGCAAGGCGGCGCCGTTTGTGCTGCCGGGTCTCATACTGGTTGCATTCTTCGTCATCTATCCCATGCTTTTCACTATCAGAATCTCTCTGTCAGAGTATCGGATCGTGCAGGGTGAAATTAACTTTGTCGGACTTCAGAATTATAAGAGCATTTTTGCAGATACTTCGGGGAGATTCTGGTATGCCCTTCGCAACAATGTACTGTATGCGGTTGTAACTACTCCGGCGATCATCATAAGCGGACTGGTTTTTGCATTTCTGATCAATAACCTCAGACGTGGGAAGACCTTATTCAAGGTGGGCTTTTATCTGCCGGTGATCACCTCATGGGTGATTGTCGGGCTGGTCTTTCAGTACATGTTTAACAGCAGCGACAGGGGGCTGATTAATTATCTGCTGGTCGATGTCTTTCATATTCTGGATGACTATGTGCCGTGGTTGTTGAGGGAATGGTCGGGAAACGCTGCGATATGGATCATGGGAATCTGGAAAAACGTCGGCTGGGCAATGATTATTTTCCTTGCGGCATTGCAGGGGATTCCGAAGGATCTTTATGAGGCGGCAATGCTGGACGGCGCAGACAAGTTCCATGAGTTTCTGAACATTACCGTTCCTATGGTAAAGCCCACAATTTATTATGTTCTGGTGAATATGATGATCGGTTCGTTTAATGTGTTTATTCAGGTAATGATGCTGACCGGAGGAAAACCGAACGGCAAGACGTCCGTATTGCAGTATCTGCTGTATGACAGGGCGTTTAACCAGTTTAATTTCGGAGAGGCTTCGGCAATCGGGCTGTTTACTGCGGTTACGGTTCTTTTTGTGACGGTGGTACTCAACAAGACATTCCGGTTAGAAGAGGAAGAACAGGAGTAGAAGAATATGAAGATCAGAAAATTCATTTCACAGGGAATTATGTGGATCGTGCTCATTGCTGCATTGTTTATTTTTTCGATTCCTTTTCTTTTTATGATTACCAACACCTTTGAGGAGTTCAGCTATGTGCTGCCCTCTCCGCCCAGACTGTTTCCCGAGAAGATCAATTTCGCGGCGTACAGGCATATTCTGCAGCTTCCGGCCTTCCTGACAGCAGTGAAAAACAGCTTATTCAATACCGTCGTGACGACAGTGATCTCGATTTTTGTCTCGACACTGTCCGCCTATGGGTTTGCAAAGATCGAGTTCCCGGGGCGGGAAAAAATATTTAAGATCTATCTCTTTTCACTGATGATGCCGGGCTTTTTGAACATTATACCGCAGTTTATTATCCTGAAAAATATACCGCTTGGATGGCTTCATATAGAAAACGGACTGATCGGCACAAGAGCGGGGCTTATTTTGATCTATGTCGCTACCAATGTCTGTGGACACACCTTTTTCCTGAGAAACTTTTTCAAATCACTTCCCAATTCTCTATCGGAATCCGTGATTATGGATGGCGGAGGATATGGGACGATATTTTTTAAGATTATGCTGCCTCTGTCGAAACCGGCAATCGGAACCATGGCAATTTTCGCCATTCAGGGATTCTGGGAGGAATATTTCTCGGCAAAGGTGCTGGTCGGCAGTAATGAAAAGATGATTACGCTGCCGCTGCTGTTACAGAGACTGAACGGTCAATATGCGACCAGATGGGAGTGGGTGTTTGCCGCGTCGGTCATGACGCTGATACCGATCATCATTCTGTTCATTTTCTTTCAGAGGAAGATGGTTATAGGAGAACTTTCATCGGGAGCGGTCAAGGAGTAGGAGGAATATCAATTCGTATGAAGAATTCATATATAGAGTGCTATCCGGATGCTGCACAATACAAGGAAGACCAGGCTGTTTCGATTGTGATCGATGCGACACCGGGAAAGCAGCCGCATTCATTGCAGATCAGGGTGAGCAGTATTGACGGATACATACAGGAAAAATATGTGGAAACAGAGGGAAAACAAGTTGTTGTACTGGAAAAATTCCCGAGGGGAATGTACGGAGTAGACCTGTTTGAAGACGGAAAGGCTGTGGCGCATACTGCCTTCGACGTGACTGGGGAAACAGAGAGGGTTGTGCGGTATGGTTTCCTGACGGACTTCGGGACAGAGGAGACGACGGACGAAGACATAGAGTTTATAAATAAAATGCATCTGACGGCAATCCAGTTTTATGACTGGATGTACCGCCACGACGATCTGGTTTATGACGGTGAAGAATATGACAATCCTCTTGGCATCTCCATTTCCAATCATGTGCTCAGACATAAAATAGATCTCTGCAAAAAACATCATATCAGACCGTTTGCCTATGGGGCGGTCTATGCGGCAAGCAAGGGCTTTTATGAAAAACACAGGGAATGGGCGATGTACACACAGGAGAAGGAGCCGATTACCTTCGCTGACTGGCTGGTATTTATGAATATTAACCGGGAGTGCGGGTGGAGCGGACATATTCTCGAACAATTTGCAAGAGCCGTAAAGACTCTGGGGTTTCAGGGAATCCATATGGATACCTACGGATATCCGAAGAAGGCATGGACGCTGGATGGGGAACCGATTAATTTGGAGAAGGATTTTCCCGAGCTGATTAATGCGTCTGCCGGGGTGGTTCAGCGGGAAGACCCGGAAGCGGGAGTTATTTTTAATGCCGTGAATGACTGGCCGGTGGAAAGTGTGGCAGGTTCCGCGCAGGACAGCATCTACATTGAGGTGTGGCCGCCACATGACACATATCTTGATCTGATGCAGTTGATCAGCAAGGCAAGAAGTCTGTCAGGGGGAAAACAGGTCATTCTGGCTGCCTATATGCATCCGTTTGCAGAGAAGAACAATCCGGAGAGTGCGGAAAAGTCATTTTTGCTCACTTTCGCTGTCATCCATGCTTCCGGCGGCTATCAGCTCGTACTGGGAGAAAACAAGGGAATCCTCTGCGACAGCTATTACAATAAGTATGCCACGCTCCGGGATGAATTTCTTCCGAAAGTAAAGGCATACAGCGATTTTGTCGTGCGCTATGGGGAACTTTTATTTGCGAAGGCGATTACGGACATTTCGATGACGGCAACCGGCGGGATCAATGAGGATATTCTTTTTTCCTCGGAACAGACCGGGTTTTCTGTAAAACCGGAAGCGGATAAGGTCTGGACGAAGGCGGGGATAACGGATCACAGGATCATTTTGCATCTTATTAATCTGAAGGGCGAAAATTCGCTGTGGAATGTAGAAAAGACGAATGCTATAATTGCGATTGAAGATATCGGAATCCGCGTGCTGCTTGACCGGAGGATCAGAAATGTCTTTTGGGCAAGTCCCGATACAGATGGAGGAATGCCTAAAAGTCTGGATTATTCAGTTGAGATGGGGGCACAGGGAAAGTATCTTTGTCTGAAGAACCAGAGAGTTGAAGTATGGAGTACCATCTGGATTGATTTTGAATAGGAGTCGTTGCCTATGTTCTATTATGACGCAGAGGAGCTGCCCAAAGTCCGGCTGATCGGAAAAGTAAAATATCAGCAGCCATGGAAACACTTTTATCGCTGCATAGACGAATACCTGGTTTATGTGATCCGGGACGGAAATATGTTCTTGTGCGAGGATGGGGTCAGGTATCATCTGAAAAAGAATGATTTTCTGATTCTGGAACCGGGTAGGAGCCATGAGGGCTATGAGGCGGCTGCCTGCGACTATTATTATATTCACCTGAAAACCAAAGGCATAAGCAGGGTGGAACAGGAAAGAGAGAATGGGTTTATCGAAGAGATGCTCGAGAAAAGAAAGAAATCCCTGCTCAGCTATAATCTGGATGAGGGGGATGTGATCGATTCCATTGCCTGTCTGCCCAAATTTTTTCATATTCCTGACAGCATGGACTACAGAGCGCTTTTCAGGGAGGCGATTGATACCTATAATCGCAGAGAGGAGCATTATAAGCGGATCGCATCCACGGATGTCCACCGTTTCCTGCTCACGATCTGTCACGAATATCTTCTTTATCAGGGAAAGATTGACAATTCGGTGCATGTGCGGAAATCGGAGTATCAGGCGGAACAGATCATGAGCTGGATTAACAGCCATTACTCTTCGCGGATTTCCAGTAAAACGCTGGAGGAGATGTTTGAAGTCAATTTTGATTATATCAACCGGGTCTTTTCGGAGATGACCGGGCAGACAATCTTCAGTTACCTGAATATGCTTCGGATCAATCAGGCAAAGGAACTGATCCGGACGACAAATCTCTCCTTCACGGAGATTGCCTATCTTGTCGGGATAGAGGATAAGTATTATTTTTCCAGAGTATTCAAGAGGATGGTCGGGATGACACCGACGGAGTATTATAACAGCTTACACGACACACAGAGGATTAAAAGAAGGTAAGCGGATTTGAGCGGGGTAAGATTATGAAATATATTCCTACAGGAAATGAATATGTCACTTTGGACAGAATCGGTGAGGAGCATGCCGGAATAGAAGCAATTTCTGTCCTGCACATGGGTTATAAAGGGATCCTGGAAATTGCGGGAGGAAAAGAGAAAGGTCTGATGCGTCCTTACTGTGTCTGCAACGGAGAGGCGGTGGAGATCAGCAACCCGGTTTGGGAGAGAAAACACAACTGGCTTCCGTCCTTTCGGTTTGAGAACGAAAGCCTGCTGCTGGAGGGAGTTATTTTTGCTCCGCCCGGAGAGCGGGGATTTTTCTATTCTCTGACCTTATCGAATAAGAAGACGGAGCAGCTGGATGTCGCTCTTGGTCTGGAGGGCAGCATTCACGGGCTGCATCATATCATGAATGAATCCAGATGCATGAAGGTGACAAAGGAGGTAAAGAGCAGCAACTGGAATCACAGTGTCGTTTTCAGCTTTGTCGGGGAAACTGATATTTTGTCGCTGGCTCCGATCTTTGACAAAGAAAAGGAGACAATCGTCGAGGAAGTTTCGGAGAACGAATCGGACATTGCGTATCGTTTCTATAAAATGCAGAGTCTTGCCGCCGGAGAAAAGATAAGCTTTGACGGAATCTGGGGACTGGGCTATGAGGAGGTCTCGGCATCTACCTCGGCAAAGGAATTATTGCGGCACGGGATTGAATGGGAATATGGGCAGACGGTGCGAAGGCTGGAACAGCTCTGCAATTCCAGAGGAAAAGGGCAGATGCTTTCCGAAGAAATTCAGAAGATTTCGGATACGAATGCTCTGTTTTGTTACTACTATGCATCGGGAAGGACGATCGACACGGAGGAGGCGGTAATGGTTACGTCGCGCAGCGACAGATATTATGTCAGCGCTGCCTTCTGGGACAGGGATGCGATGCTCTGGGCATTTCCCTGTATTCTGGAGATGGATGCGGTGTATGCGCGGGAACTTTTGTTATATGTGTTCGGAAGACAGAGGCGCAACATCGGTATGCACAGCAGATATATCGACGGGACTCTTCTGGAGCCGGGATTCGAGCTGGATGAACTGGCGGCACCTGTATACGCATTGACAAACTACTGTATGGAGACCGGTGACAGAGAGATTCTGCGGCATCCGTATGTGGAGGAAGGGATCCGGCTCGTACTGAAAAGGCTGGAACAGTACAAACATCCCCAGACAGAGCTCTATGAAACCTTTTTGCTTCCCTCGGACGACGAGACGGAATATTTCTATGTGACGTATGACAATGCACTGCTGAGCGTTACGCTTGAGAGGCTTGGGAAGGTCATACAGGAGGAAGGGCTGGATGCGGAAGCGGCGCTGCTGCTTCAAAAGGCGGACAGTATCCGGCGGGCGGTGCTGGAGCACTGCGTGGTCGAGAACGATGGGAAAAAAGTTTATGCATGGGCGGTTGACTTAAAGGGAAAGTCAAAAATCTATGATGAACCGCCCGGAAGCCTGCAGCTATTGGCTTACTATGGATTTGTTGACCGGAAGGATGAGACCTATCGTAACACGGTCAGCCTGATCCGCAGCAGACAATATGAGTTTTCCTTTGAGGGCTGCTATATTGACGAAATTGGCTGTGCCCATGCAGCACATCCATGGATTCTGAGCCTTGCAAACAGTCTGCTGTGCGGCGACAGGCAACACGCGCTCATGCTGCTGGAGAGAATGTCCATGGATAACGGGATAGCGTGCGAGAGTGTATATGAGAATGACGGAACCTGTGCGACAGGCGCAGCATTCGGAACCTGTGCCGGTTTTCTGGCATATGCAATCAACTACGAAAAATAGAGTTTTCAGACAGCACCGGGGTGGTTCGCTCCGGTGCTGTGCTGTTATCTGCACTGAACAGAAAATAAAGATATGGATAGACGTTAAATAAATGTTGTGATAGAATTATCTGGAAAAACGTGGAATCAGAAAAAGAGGGGAAAACGTGAAGATAAAATGTGATTGGTGTGAACAGTGGATCAACGATTATGATCAGACATGCCCGAATTGCGGCGGTGTGAACCAGCATTACACGAGACAGGCGAACGATGTACCGAAGACGATAGAGGAGCTGAAGGCATGGGCAGCGGAGAAGAAGCTGCCGCTCAGTGAGATGCGCACGTTTATCGGCGAGGACTATCGAGGCGCAAAGGCATTCGGCATCTATAAGGACGAGGAGACAGGAAAGTTCATCGTATATAAGAATAAGGCGGACGGAACCCGCGCTGTGCGCTATGAGGGCACGGACGAGGCGTATGCGGTCAACGAGCTCTATATGAAGATGAAGGAGCGGGTCGCAGAGCAGAAGGCACATCAGAGCACGTCTTCCGCGCCGAAGAGAAGCAACACGCCGAACACAGGGGGAAAATACCCCAAGAAGAAAAGCTCAATCGGGAAAACCCTGTTCTGGCTGTTCTGTTTTATGTGTATTGCACCGGCGGTCGGTACGATGATACTTGCCTTTGTCCTCGACTCGAATACCCCGGGCAGAGGTTATTACGATTATAACGGTACACCTTATTATTATAGCAACGACTGGTATGAATGGTCGGGCGGCAGCTGGATCGAGGCGCCGTATTCTTCATGGATGGATCACGATTATGCCGATTATTATGACTCCTATGGCTATGACAACGGGGCGGATTATGATAACTTTGCAGATTCCCCGTACTACAGCACCGAAAGTGACACGAGCTGGGATAACGGAAGCGACTGGAACGACAGCTGGGATGATGACTGGGGCAATGATGACAGCTGGAATGACAGCTGGGACGACTGGGATTCTGACTGGTGATAAGGAAAAGAAATGAAGATGGGAGCAGTATTTCGTAAAAGATGTGCTGTTCCTTTTTTGAATCCGTTTTATGGGACACAAAGAGTGTTAAGATCAAAGAGAATCGGACTTAAAATAAAAATGAAATTTGGAAACAGAAAAAAGTGGAAAGGAAATGATCAAATGGCAGATGAAGGGATGACAAATGATAGGGCATTGATCGCGCATCGGAATGAGGATGGTGAGATTCAGCCGTTGACCTCACATCTTGTGGGTACTGCGAGGTATGCGAGGGACTTCGCCGCGGAATTTGGCTGCGGGGATGCAGGGGAATTTTGCGGTCTGCTGCACGACATCGGCAAGAGCTCAGAGGCTTCCCAGAAGAGAATGTATGACCCGGAGCATCATCCAAGGGTGGATCACTCGACAGCGGGAGCGAAGGAGGCACTAAATATTAATCAGGAAAATCTTCCCGCTGCGGTGGCGATTGCCGCCCATCACAGCGGACTGATGGATGTTGGAAGTCCCAGGGTGGCGGAGGAGGGAACCTTCTTCGGACGAATGAAGAGCAATATACCTGACTACAGTTGCTGGAAGACGGATGTGTACCCCGGACTCCGGCTGAAGGAGGAGAAGGTGACTCCCGCTTTTTCGGATGTATTCGGCATCGGATTCTTTACGAGAATGCTCTATTCCTGTCTGGTGGATGCGGATTATCTGGATACGGAGGGCTTTATGCGCCGGAACATACAGAGAGGCGGCTACTGCACAAAGGAAGAACTGGCGGAAAAGTTCCAAAGCCATATTGCAAAGTGGACAGAAAAAGCCGAGGACCTCAGAAAGGTGCAGAGCGAAGGGGTGGAGATCAGTGAAGCGGACAGGCTCTGTATTTCGCGGACGGATATTTTGCAGGAGTGCATGGAGAAGGGAAAGGAGCTTCCGAGAGGATTATATACCTTAACGGTGCCGACCGGTGGGGGAAAGACGACGGCGTCGATGGGGTTTGCACTTAACCATATCTGCAGCCGGGAGATGAAGCGGATTATTTATGTCATTCCCTATACGTCCATAATCGACCAGAATGCGGAAGTGTTTGAAGGCATTCTCGGGAATGAGAATGTGGTAGAGCATCATTCCGGGGTGCTGTACGACCTGACAGAAGGAGAGGATGGGGAAATCCAGCGGCGAAAGGCACTTGCTACGGAAAACTGGGACGCGCCGGTCATCGTGACGACTGCCGTGCAGTTCTTTGAATCCCTGTTTGGCATTAGGAGCTCTGTCTGCAGAAAGCTTCATAATCTCGCAAACAGCGTTATCATTTTTGACGAGGCGCAGACCCTGCCGATACCCTATCTGAAGCCTTGCGTGGCGGCGATGGCGGAGCTTGTGAAGAACTATCGCTCGACGGTAGTCCTTTGTACGGCAACGCAGCCGGCGCTCGGAGAAATGTTCCAGAAATACCTTCCGCAGACGGAAATGCAGGAAATCTGTGGTCACACGCAGGACTTATTTGCGCAATTTGAGCGTGTGACGCTGGAAAACAGGGGCGTGCTGTCGATGGCGGAGCTTGAGGGACTGCTTCGGGGACAGAGGCAGGTGCTCTGTGTTGTCAATACGAGAAGAACTGCGCAGAAGCTGTATCAGGATTTGAAGGGAGAGGGTGTGTACTGTCTGACGACACTTTTATGTCCTGTGACACGAAAGAGGAAAATTGCGGAAATCAGGAAAAGACTCTCGGAGGGTAAAGAATGCGTGGTGATTGCAACGTCACTGATCGAAGCTGGTGTGAATCTGGACTTTTATCAGGTTTACCGTCAGGAGGCAGGGTTGGACTCACTGATTCAGGCAGCGGGCAGATGTAACCGGAATGGAGAGCGGACTGCCGGAGAAAGCATGGTGTATTCGTTCCGGCTGGAAGGGGAGGAAAACAGATTCCAGGCGCAGAGTGTTGCGGCGATGCGGGAGACCTGGCGCAGATACGAAAAGGTAAATTCACCGGAGGCAATAACTTTTTATTTCAGCTATCTCCGCAGCCTGCTCGGGGAGGAGAATCTGGATCAGAAGGGCATTATGAAAGCACTGGACGGAAAGAGCAATCTGCTCCCGTTTAAAACAGTGGCAGAGCGCTTTAAACTCATAGAAAATTCCATGCGCACGGTATATATTCCGGTGGACGGTACCAAAGACCTGCTGAAACAGGTAGCAGAGGGGACTGCCGACAGAAATACCTTCCGCAGACTGGGGCAATATGCGGTCAATGTTTATGAACAGCATTTCGCGGCACTTTGGGAGCACGGCTGTCTGGAGGAGATCAGCAGAAATGTATTCGTACTCAGGGACATGAACCAGTATAACGAGGATACCGGGTTGCAGATGGAGGTGGAGACGGGCTTCGGATATATGGCATAGTACACGTTCGGGCGACAGAAGCCTGTCGCCCGGAAACATGTTACACTGCTATATAATTTTTCAATCCACACCCGAAAGTGACATATATGAGTTTATATGATGTGGCACGAAAAATCAAGGATAATCAGGAGCGGCTTCAGAGCGTGGCGTGGGGCTATAATTATAAAAATTGGGATGATAAATTTTTGTTGACATTTTTGATTGATGGATATATTATAGTGTCAGTAAGAACAACTTTACACTATACATAATGAACAATAGAAATTGGGCAGAGATGTATAGAAAATTGCGCAATTTAAAATTTATAAGTAACAGTTGTACAGAATGCACATGACCACAAGCAGTGCACTCTGGAGCCGCTGGCACTTAGCTGGCGTACTTTGACAGCTTATGTGCCGCTGCGAGCGGAAGGTAGCGAAAGCGTGCCTGCGGTGGTCAGTGCATTTTGTGCAACGTCACTTGTGAATAGGAGGAGTTTTGCAACCATCTAAATATTTGGAAAGGAGAGAGAAAACTTGGCAATCAAGGTAGAAGTATGGGGAGACTATGCATGCTTTTCCAGACCCGAAATGAAGACGGAGCGAGTCAGCTATGACATGATGACACCGTCTGCGGCGCGGGGACTTCTGGAAGCCGTGTACTGGCATCCCGGCTTAAAATGGATCATTGACAAAATCTATCTCATGAAGCCGATCCTGCTGACAAGACGGCAGCCGGAAGAATGCGGTATCCGGATGACGAGCATCAAACGAAATGAGATAAAGTCTAAGGTGTCTGCAAACAATGTGCGGTCTGTGATGACAGGCGGAAAAGGGGAGCTTTATCTGGATACCTCGTATGAACGCAACCAGAGGACATCACTGATTCTGCAGGATGTGCATTATGTGATAGAAGCGCATTTTGAAATAGGTGCAGACGCTCATGAGGAAGATAATGCAGGAAAGTTTCAGGATATCATGAGACGCAGACTGAAAAGAGGACAATGCTATTACCAGCCCTATTTTGGAACCAGGGAATTTCCCGCGCATTTCAGGGAATGGGAGGGCGGTTCCATTGAGACCATCCCGCTGACAAAGGATCTCGGCTATATGCTCTATGATCTCGATTACAGTGAGAAGGAGAATATCCGACCCATGTTTTTCCGGGCACAGCTGACGGATGGTGTACTGGATTTAAGGAATTGTGAGGTGATTATGTGATCCTACAGGCATTAGTGAAGCATTATGAAGACCTGCTGGCAACGGGAGATATTCCGACTCCGGGGTGGGAGAATGGCAAGATCTCTTTCGCGCTGAATCTGGATGCGGAGGGGAAGGTCATTGACTTTATCCCGATGAAAATTGCCAAAGAGACCAAGAAAAAGACCGCCTATGTTCCCCGGACGATGGAGGTGCCGCAGACAGTTAAGAGATCCGCGGATATTAAGGCGAATTTTCTCTGTGATAATTCCACTTATGTTTTCGGAATTGACGATAAAGGAAAGCCGGACAGAACCCGTCTGTGTTTTGAGGCATTCCGTGAACTTCATTTGCAGGTATTGGGGGATGCGTCATCGGCTCCGGCAATGGCGGTGAAACGTTTTGTGCAGGAGTGGAAGCCGGAGAATGCGGGAAGTGCAGATTACATCGAACAAAACCGGAAGGAACTGATGGCGGGGGCAAATATCCTGTTTTTTTATGAGGGAAAGCCCGTCACGGAGGATGCGGATGTCAGAAGCTGCTGGCGGAAGTATTTCGACGGCGCGGGTGATGCGCAGGACGAAATCTGCATGGTAACAGGGAAGAGAGGAAGGCTTGCAACCCTGCATCCCAGCATTAAGGGCGTGTATGGAGCACAGGCAATGGGAACTTCTCTGGTCTCCTTCAACGCACCGGCATTCTGTTCTTATGGAAAGGAACAGGGGAAAAATGCACCGGTGAGCGAATATGCAGCCAATGCCTATGGCGCAGCGCTGAATCATCTGCTGAACGACAGGGAACATGTGCGAACCATAGGGGACACAACAGTGGTCTGCTGGGCAGATGGCGGTGAGCCGGCTTATCAGGAGGTCAGCATTTGTGCCCTGTTCGGAATACAGGAGGAAGACAGTATCACAGAGGGCGAGCTGACGGCGATACTGAAAGCTGCAGTCTCCGGGAAAGCGGTAGAATGGAAGGGAGAGCTTCTCGACAGGGACAGACATTTCTATGTTCTTGGGGTGGCTCCCAATGCAGCGAGACTGTCGGTAAGATTTTTCTGGCAGGATTCCTTTGGCAATATGCTGCGGAACATCGGAGAGCATTACCGGCGATTGGAAATCATACGACCGTTAAAAGATCCAAGGGAAAATCTCTCTCCATGGTCATTACTGCAGGAGACGGTCAACCAGAAGTCGAAGGACAAGACACCTTCACCGCAGATGGCGGCAGATACATTAAAAGCAATTCTGTCGGGTGGGCGTTATCCGGCAACGCTGCTCAATGGTGTGACACTGCGTATTCGCGCTGATCATAATGTGACCAGAGGACGAGCAGCAATTATCAAGGCGTACTATTTAAGAAATAAAAATAAACAATGCTCAGAAGAAGAGGGGGTATTAGAAGTGGGACTGAATGAAAAGAGTAAAAATGTACCGTACAATCTGGGAAGGCTGTTTGCTGTGCTGGAGCATATTCAGCAGGAGGCAAATCCGGGAATCAATGCAACGATCAAGGACAAATATTTTAACTCGGCGGCAGCGACACCGGCACATATCTTTCCGCTGCTGATCAATCTGGCACAGAAGCATCTGAAAAAACTGAAAGATGAGGGCAGCAAAATCACTTTTAATCGAAGAACGCAGGAGATTCTGGAGGCATTGGGGGAGGAATTTCCCGCGAGACTGACTTTGCCGGAGCAGGGGTCGTTCCAGCTTGGCTATTATCATCAGACACAGAAGCGTTATCAGAAAAAGGAGGAAAAATAAGATGGGAGAGGTAATTCGTAACAGATATGATTTTGTAATTTTATTCGACGTGGAGAACGGAAACCCGAACGGTGATCCGGATGCAGGAAATATGCCGAGAATCGACCCGGAGAGCGGCTATGGACTGGTGACAGATGTCTGCCTGAAAAGAAAGATCCGCAATTATGTGGAGACTGTCAAGGAAGATGCGAAGGGATACCGCATTTATGTGAAGGAGAATGTGCCGTTGAACTGTAGTGACAGAGAAGCTTATGATTCCCTTGGCATTGATCCGGCAAAAGTCAAGGCAATGAAGAAGGATGATCCCGAGCTGGATAAGAAGGTGCGCGATTTCATGTGCGGCAATTTCTTTGACATCAGAACCTTCGGAGCGGTGATGACGACCTTCGTTAAAGACAATCTGAACTGCGGGCAGGTGCGCGGCCCTGTGCAGCTTAGCTTTGCACGTTCCGTAGATCCTATCATTGCGCAGGAGGTTACCATCACGAGAGTGGCGATTACTACCGAGGAGGACGCGATGAAGAAAGGGACGGAAATGGGAAGAAAGTATATTGTTCCCTACGGATTATATCGTGCCGAAGGGTATGTGTCGGCTAATCTGGCAAGAAAGGTGACCGGTTTCTCGGAGGACGACCTGCAGCTGCTCTGGGAGGCGATTCTGAATATGTTTGAGAATGATCACTCTGCAGCGAGAGGAAAGATGGCGGTTCGCAAGCTGATTATCTTTAAGCATGACAGTGAGCTTGGCTGTGCTCCTTCGTATAAGCTCTTTGAGGGAGTTAAAGTGCAGAAGAAAGAGGAGGTGGATGTACCCAGAAGCTTCGATGACTATGTTATAGAAATAGAAGAGGCGCTGCCGGAGGGGGTTACCTGTATCTGTAAGGAGTAGGGGAAATGGAATACGCAGAAGAGGACTTTCTGATGCTGTCAGGTATTCAGCACTTTGCTTTTTGCAGACGGCAATGGGCACTGATCCATATTGAACAGCAGTGGGAAGAAAATGTGAGGACGTTTGAGGGAGCGGTGATGCATGAGAATGCACACAATCCGCTTCTGAAGCAGAAAAGAGGAGATGTTCTGACTGTCCGGGCAATGCGGGTCTTTTCCAGAACGCTGGGAATCAGCGGAGAGTGTGACATAGTGGAATTTCACGCTGATTCCCGGGGTGTTCCCCTGCATGGCAGAGAGGGAACGTATCTGCCGATACCGGTAGAGTATAAGCGAGGTGCACCCAAGAAGCATGACGCAGATGAGCTGCAGATGGCGGCGCAGGCAATGTGTCTTGAGGAAATGCTTCTGACACGGGTTGAGACAGGGTATTTGTATTACGGAGAAACCAAGCACAGAGAAGAGGTTGCAATCTCGGAAGAACTCAGGGAAAAGGTCAGAAAAAGCTTTGCTGAAATGCATCAGTATTACGAGCGAGGTTACACGCCGAGGGCAAAAAGGGAAAAGCATTGCAGCCAATGTTCTCTGCAAAATATCTGTATGCCGGAGCTGAGTAAAAGCGGTGATGCGCAAAATTATGTTGACAGCATGGTAACAGGCACGGCGCTGTCTTGAAGGATGAAGGCAGAAGCCATGCGCGGAAATGGGGATAAACGTGAAAAAACTGCTGAATACACTATATGTCACATCCGAAGAGGTCTATCTGGGGTTGGATGGAGAAAATGTGATTGTCAAAAGGGACGATGAAATTACAATGAGGCTTCCGATTCATAATCTGGAGGCTATTGTTGCATTTAATTATGTCGGGGCGAGCCCTGCATTAATCAGAAAATGTAATCAAAGCAATGTCTCACTCTCTTTCTTTCAGGGTGACAATTACTGTGGACGGTTTGTCGGGCAGGAAAATGGGAATGTGCTCTTGCGAAAGAAGCAATATCATCTTTCCGATGTGCCGGAGGAATGTCTTGCTATTTCCAGAAATATGATTTTAGGAAAGATATATAATGAAAGATATGTGTTAAACAGGGCAATTCGGGATCATGCAATGCAAATAGATACAGAAAAGGTAGAACATGCGTCGGAGCTGTTGCAGAACATGATAAATGCAGTCAGGGAATGCAATGATATGGAGCAGCTGAGGGGCTTTGAAGGAGAGGCGGCGACATGTTACTTCCGGGTGTTTGATGAATTGATTTTGCAAAACAAGGGAGAGTTTCGTTTTGACGGACGAAGCCGCCGTCCGCCGCGCGACCGTGTAAACGCAATGCTTTCTTTTGCCTATTCTCTTCTGGCAAATGAGTGTGCCGGAGCGGCGTATTCGGTCGGATTGGATCCTTATGTCGGCTTTATGCATCGGGACAGACCCGGCAGAAAGTCGCTGGCGCTTGATCTCATGGAGGAGCTTCGCAGCCCGGTGGCAGATCGGTTTGCCCTGACCTTGATCAATAAGAGACAGATAGATGCGAAGAATTTTGAAGTGATGGAGAATGGGGCGGTCATCATGAAGGATGATGCGCGAAAGACATTTATTCAGGCGTGGCAGGAGACCAAGCGGGAGCAGATTATGCATCCGTTTCTGAAAGAAAAAATATCGGCTGGACTTCTGCCGTATGTACAGGCTATGCTGTTAGCCCGGTATCTCCGTGGCGATTTGAATGCATATCCTCCTTATTTTAAGAGGTGACGGAATGCTCGTATTGATTACATATGATGTGAACACGCAGACTGCACAGGGTGTCCGCCGTTTAAACAAAGTGGCAAAGGTTTGTACAAACTACGGACAGCGGGTGCAGAATTCTGTGTTTGAGTGCATAGTGGATAGCACGCAGCTGGCAATGGTTAAGAAGCAGATCATGGACATTATTGACATTGAGCAGGACAGTGTCAGATATTATGTACTGGGTGAGAAATACAAAAACCGCGTGGAGCATGTGGGGAAAAACCGTGGAGTCGATATGACAGGAATCCTCATATGCTAGATACGCGAATCGTAAGTGAACATTAAAACCGTGCCGGATTCGCACACGGAATGCTTGTATTTCCATGTATTAGAATTTGTAAAAGTGATTGAGCCAATTGACAGAACCCAATGTTTTGGATATTGTGCTTATGTTTGGAGCGAAAATGGGTGATTTGTTGTCTGTTTTCGCTGTCGCTCCCCACGCGGGAGCGCGGATTGAAATTCAGCAAGCTGCCAGCCTGCATTGAGAAATTTCGTCGCTCCCCACGCGGGAGCGCGGATTGAAATTCTCTTTATCACACTCACCGCCCTTGCTTTATATCGTCGCTCCCCACGCGGGAGCGCGGATTGAAATTGTACAATTTCTGCGCCTTTTCGTCAAGCTCAAAGTCGCTCCCCACGCGGGAGCGCGGATTGAAATATGCAGCTGTGATCGGAATGTTATATAGATCACTGTCGCTCCCCACGCGGGAGCGCGGATTGAAATCACTTAATTCGCGCTCTTGACCCATAATCAACAGTCGCTCCCCACGCGGGAGCGCGGATTGAAATGCTGAATTATACTATGATTGTTT